>Ga0207154_1072_pt1 | contig 9058 bp, 4 predicted proteins | sample Alteio_BWMinHeat_28_FD_153576 | JGI IMG/M metagenome (GOLD analysis project Ga0207154, IMG submission 153576) | Enriched cells from forest soil in Barre Woods Harvard Forest LTER site, Petersham, Massachusetts, United States -... | ecosystem: Environmental > Terrestrial > Soil > Temperate forest >... | reverse complement strand
CTTGTAATTGATTTTATAAAATAATTTTAAATGATCTTTTAGTCATCAGACAGTGAATTTTTTTAAGTTTTTCTTATGGTGCCGGGAGAGAGAATCGAACTCACACGATGTCACCATCACCAGATTTTGAGTCTGGCGCGTCTACCAGTTCCGCCATCCCGGCTAGAAAGTTGTCGAAATTATACCAAACTGAGAGACAAGATAAAAGAGGTTAAAGAAAAATATTTGAGTGTAATTACTAACTTGTTTTAGGGATTTTTAGGGTATTTTTTTGCTCGAATTCACAGCATCGTGTAAAGTATCCATAGTTGAGGTATCATTTGATGCTTAATTGAAGCTAAATGAGAGTAATCTTAGATAACCCAAAGGAGTTCCATTGTTATGAAATTTAATCTGAAAAATACGTCTTGGCTAGGCTTAGGCTTGGTCTTAACCTTGATTTCAACCTCCCTTTTTGCAGATGCTCCAAAACCAGAAGCAGGGATGGGGTCTGGCATGATGGCTCAGGTATTGATGTTAGTGGCCTTTGGGTTTGTTTTTTATTTTTTGATTTTGCGCCCACAAAGCAAACGAGCCAAACAACACCGCGATTTAGTCTCTGGCCTGCAAAAGGGCGATGAAGTGATTACTTCAGGGGGCATCCTTGGTAAAATTGCTCGTCTCACCGATGATTTCCTGGTGTTGAATATTGCGGATGGCATTGAAGTCGTCATTCAAAAACAATCAATTGCAGGTTCCGTACCTAAAGGGACGTTAAAGAGCATATAAAGAGCCAATAAAGAGTATATAACTCCAAGAGTTTTTTACTCTACGATTCAAGACTGTATTCGAGACTGATTAGATTTTAAAGTTTAGATTTTAAAGTCAGGAGTGCATATAAAAGATGACGACTACCACATCTTCGACCCAATTCCCACGATGGAAATATTTTCTTCTAATATTTGTGCTGTTTTTAGGCTTGATCTATTCATTGCCCAATATTTTTGGTGAAGATCCCGCCGTGCAAGTGACAGGCTTAAAGAGTAGAGTGATTGATGAAGCCGTTGTGGATAAGGTCCGAGAACTGCTGAAATCAGCCGATCTTAATTATAATTCTATCGAACTTGAAAGTAAGAACGCCTTGTTAGTGCGCTTTAACGAGTCTGACACTCAATTAAAAGCCAAAGACATCATTAAACAAGGATTGGGAGATGAGTACAGCGTGGCCTTAAATTTGGCGCCTGTTACGCCTCGTTGGTTGCAGGTGCTAGGTGCAAACCCAATGAAATTGGGCTTGGATCTTAGAGGAGGCGTGCATTTCTTAATGGAAGTCGACATTGATTCTGTCGTGAATCGTCAAATGGAAGGCTATTATTCTGAGGTTCCCAAAATATTAAGAGATGCTCATATTCATTATAAAAAGGTTGAACGTTCACCCGAGGGTGGATATCAAGTGTTGTTTGAAAACGCGGATTTGCGTTCGGAAGCCTTAACCGCATTACAAGCACGCGAGCCAGATTTAGAATTTACAATGAATGATCAAACAGGAATCGGACTTAAGGCTAATTTTTCACCGCTTGCATTAAAAGACATTCGCAACAACACCATGGAACAAACCTTATCGACCTTGCGAAATCGTGTGAATGAATTGGGGGTTGCAGAAGCGATTGTGCAACGTCATGGCGCTAATAAAGTAGTGGTTGAACTGCCCGGGATTCAAGACACCGCATATGCTCGGGATATTCTAGGAAAAACGGCCACACTCAAGTTTATGATGGTGGATGTTGATCCTGATCATGTGAATGCAGCCTTAACTGGAAAACCCGTTGTGGGTTCGAAAATTTATAATAATCGTTCAGGCGCGGCGGTATTGCTCAAAAATCAAGTGGTTTTAACCGGTGAATCCATTACCGGTGCTTCTACTGGGCAGGACAGCGACGGAAGACCCGCGGTAAATATTCGTTTGGGAGGCGACATCTCATCTTTTTCTAAAGCGACAAAAGAAAACATCGGCCGTCCCATGGCCACGGTGTATGTTGAAATGAAAGATCACAAAGTGGAAGAAACGGTTATCAATGTGGCGACCATTATCTCTGCATTGGGTAACAATTTTCAGGTGACTGGAATTAGACTTAATGAAGCCCGTGATTTAGCTCTGCTGTTAAGAGCGGGTGCACTGCCTGCAGCACTTTCCATTGTGGAAGAGCGTATTGTGGGACCCAGTATGGGACAAGAAAACATTCAAATGGGAATGATTTCTGTGGCCGTGGGAATGGGTTTAGTGTTGGTGTTTATGGTGTTGTATTACAGTGTGTTTGGTTTGATTGCCGATCTCGCACTGATTGCAAATTTGATTTTATTGGTGGCTTTAATGTCTTTGATTGGGGCTACTTTAACGCTTCCGGGGATTGCAGGGATTGTGTTAACCCTGGGGATGGCGGTGGATGCGAACGTGCTTATTTTTGAACGGATCCGTGAAGAATTGCGTTTAGGCATGTCGCCACAGGCAAGCATTCATCGGGGATTTGAATTTGCCTTTGCCACCATTATCGATTCAAATCTGACCACGTTAATTGTAGGGGTAATTTTATTTGCAGTGGGAACGGGACCGGTGAAAGGGTTTGCAGTCACTCTGTGTTTAGGAATATTGACCTCGCTCTTTACCGCCACCACGGGAAGCCGCGCCCTGGTGCAATTAATGTATGGGAAACGAAATATTAAGCGTATTAGAGTTGGAATATAGCAGGTTGTTGCTATTACTCCCCACGCGATTGCAGATGAAATGAGGATAAACAATGGAATTTTTTAAAAAAGAAACACGTATCGATTTTATGGGCTTGCGACGGTATACCGTCACCGTATTATTAATCCTTTGGTTAGGTTCTCTTTATATGTTGTTTACCAAAGGCCTGAACTTTGGTTTAGATTTTACGGGGGGAACCCAAATTGAGGCCCGTTTTGAAAATCCTGTCGATACCAGCGAAATTCGAAAACAGCTGGAAAAAGCCGGTTTACATCAAGTCAAAGTACAACATTATGGTTCAACCCGCGATCTGCTGATTCGAGTTGCGAATGTGAAAGGCGCGAATGAAGATCAGGATGGGCAAATCGGTGGACAAGTGGGAAGACAGGATAGCGCTGACAAACAGGTGGGTAGTGCTGACAAGTCGGATCAAGAACAAGAAAAGAAAATAAGTGCAGAAGTTAAACAGTTATTGCAAAAAGAAAACCCCGGCATCGAAATTCGTAAAACAGAATTTGTGGGTTCTGAAGTTGGGGAACAATTGTTTGAACAAGGTGGTATTGCGGTTTTAGTGTCCATTCTTGCCACCATGATTTACATTGCGTTTCGTTTTGAATACCGGTTGGCGGTCAGTGCTGCCGTTGGGTTAATTCACGATGGTATTTTAATTTTGGGGATTTTTTCATTATTTGGGTTTGAATTTGATTTAGCCACCCTTGCTTCGGTGTTAGCTGTATTAGGATATTCGTTAAATGATACCATCGTGGTGTTTGATCGCGTGCGTGAAAATTTCAGGAAAGTGCGCAAGGGCACGCCCACTGAAATTATGAATATGTCAATTAATCAAACCTTATCTCGTACTTTAATGACTTCTTGGTTGACGTTGTTGGTGGTGCTTGCCTTGTTGTTTTTTGGCGGCGAGTCTTTATTCGGGTTCTCGATGGCCTTCTTCTTAGGGATAGTCATTGGGACAGTTTCATCGATTTATGTTTCAGGTGCCTTGGCGTTGTGGCTTGGGTTGACGCGTGCGGATTTGATGCTGAAGCCCAAAGTTGAACTCGAAGAGAAGCCTTAAGGATCGAGGTGGTGCCGTAGGTAGTGGTGGAGAGTAATTATTGTAGGGGCTGGTTCCCGTGCCGGCCCCAAATGTATTGACCCACTATTTAGTTTCTGGATGAAAATCATTTGACTTCAAAACTTTTTGATAAATATAGCACTAAAGGAATGGCAGAAGCTGAGTATGAACCTGGTTCGCGAAAAAGAGTATTAAAAAATTTACTTGGGATTAAAACGAAAAGAGAAATAAATAAGATTGAATGGGAAACATTGCGATTTATACAAAATAAATTAATTGACACGTATACAATAAACCATCGTTTTTCTTCAGCTGATATTCAAAAAATGCACAAGCTTTGGCTGAAAGAAATTTATAGTTGGGCGGGTCATTATCGTGAAGTTAATATGTCAAAAGGTGGTTTTCATTTTTCTGTTGTCAAGCATATTCCTTCATTAATGAAAAAATTTGAAAAAGAATTTCTTAATAAATATACGCCATGTATATTTGAAAATTTAGAAGAAGTCATTTCAGCAATAGCAATTGTGCATACAGAACTCGTTCTTATTCATCCTTTCCGAGAAGGAAATGGTCGTTTGGCAAGATTATTAGCAGGTTTTATGGCTATGCAAGCTGGATTGCCAATGCTTGATTTTAGTTTTTTGGCTGGCAAGCATTTTAAATACTACGTTTCAGCTATTCATGCTGGATTAGATAATAATTATGAGCCCATGAAGAAAATTTTTAGAGTCGTTGTAGAACGGACTTTAGGAGCTTTTTCGTGAACTAGAGTTTTTCTGCAAAAGAGATGATCTATTATATTTAACATTTTTTGATTTTCTATAAGGTGGTACACGTATTCCTTCAACTGCAAAAGAAGAAGCTGCTGATTTATAAAGCATTTTTTCTCTAATATCAGAGTTCTTGCAATAACGGTTACTTTTAGAAAGAGATATATTTTTCATATGTTAATTATAACAAAAATTAGCAGCTATTACTAGGACAAGGAACCTCAAAAGAGGGACTTTAAGGGAGATGTAATAGAACTGGCTTTCACAAGAAAAATATGATATGATTCCATTTCTATAAAGAAATGAATTATGATTTCCCTTTTACTAAAGAATTAGGAGATTCACAATGGCTATTAATCCAGCTCCAGTAGTTCCTGGCCGAGCTCCAGGCCAAGCAGCAGTCCAAGCTCCAGCGGCAGATGCAGTTCCGGCAGCAGCACCTGCACCTGTCGGCCCTGCTGCTTCTCCAGCAGCGGCAAGCCCAGCCCCGGCCGCAATCCCGGCACCCGCTCCATCAGCTGCACCTGCACCAGCTCCTGGTCCTGCGGGAGTCCAAAAGCCTGCTGCTTCAAAGCCACTTCCCCCATTGCCTCCTCTTCCAGCCAGAGCCGCTGCCGATCAGAAAGATCGCAACGATAAATCCGAAGAACAAAAAAATCGCGAAGATCGGCTTGAAAACAAGCCAATGTATCATTTACTCCAAATGTGTAATGCTTATCCCAACAAACGCAAAAAATTTCACAAACATCTTCAAATCTTAAGAACATTAGATCCACATTTTGATATTGGCCCCCACCTAAAGGTTGTGATTGGTCTACGAGGTGCTATTGAAATGGCCAGTGTGAAGGCTGTGGAAGCCATATTAAAAACAGGGGTAGATCCAAACGCCTTATTGCCCAAGGTGGGTAGTTATCCTGTTCATTATGCAATCCAGCAGATGAGAAATAATTTAGGACATTTAGTAATTAGTTACCACCTAAAGGGCCAAGAAGAATTAATTAAAATAGTTAATTGTTTGATTAAATATGGTGCTGATCTGAGAAAGAAAAATCCTGGTGAAACCTCTTCTATGCTAAGTGACATTGCCGCCAGTATTCGGAAGAAAGATTGGAATTTCGAAGGTCTAGAATCTGCAAAACGAGCAGAGATGGAAAGAAATTGGATAATGTTAAGAGATACTCTTCTTGCAGGGCATCAAAGCGACTTAAAAGCTTTACGTGTTGAACGCAAAGGATTTGTTGAAGACGCTTGGATTAGAAATGCAGGTGCTTACGTACCGTATGGTTTTCCTCCTGGTTTACCAGCTCCTGCACTCCCGGTTGAAGCTCCAGCGTTCGCAACGCTTGCTCCAGTTGAAAGGGGAGTGCGGGATGCAGACATTGTAAAATTTGATGGACATCAAAGTGATCTTGAAGGAATGAGCCCCGGTATATCGGGAGAAGCTCTCGTTGATTATTACAAAGATGTTTTTATGAAGGATCCAGAACATTTAGCAAAAATTCAAAGCGTTTTAAAGGCAATGTTTAATGCGGCTATGAAAAAAGATCCAAGTCCCGCAGACATTAAAGGAATTATTGACTTAGTTCAAGCAGATATACAGTGCTTTGATCAAGTTCCCGGAACAGATGCGTATGCCGAGTTTATCTCTAAAAAAGATAAGCTTTTGATTATCCCACTCTTCACGGTGGTCGGGGGTGAAAAACATATGATGACTTACTTGTTTTATAAAGATGAATCAAAAGGGGGATGCACTTATTATTGTTGTCGAATTAACTCTGGCGCAACGGCGGATAGGCGAGACAAATTCTCTTCGGGAGGAATTTCATTTTATCGGATAAAGGATACTAAAACATTTTTAGATTATTGGATGCCAATATTTTTCAATTCGATGTCAATTCCTATTGGAGATGAGGGATTGTTACCTAGTTTTCATGGTGGTTGTTGTGAACAGGTGTGTCATATGGATGAAGGTTTCCAACGGTCAGGAACCTGCGCTTGGAGATCGACCATCGAGGGCTTTTTAGCTATCTTAGTTATGAATATCCATAGAGTGTTTAAAGAACACTCGCCCCACTTATCCATCATCGATTCTTTTAAACAAGCCCGAAAGTTTGCAGAACCCTGGTTTCTTTTATTTGTGGCGTGTGGCAAGAAATTAGCCGTAGAAAAATGTGGGCCGTATTATCCTAAAGTTCTACCTGGAATGTTTTTTTCAAAGCTTGAATTTTGTGCATTAGAGGCAGAATGGAATGCCGCTGTTCGATGCAAATCATATCAAGCGAAGGAAAGTGCAGCTGCTCCACCGGCGGCAGGAGGACCAAGACCCGATTCCGATGTCAAGGTTCAAGGAGATGCTGCACAACAAGGAAATACAACACCACTTAGTAAAGAGGTTTGGTATGATCGAGAACGTTTCAGGTGGTTATTAGAGAAAGAATTGCCCGCACTCGAGCCAAAACTGCCCAAAACAATGGCTCCCGCGTTAGCGCAATTAAAGACACTAGTGAATGATTACTTTACAGGCAGATTAAACCGAGACGCTATTGAATCTTTAGCAAAGAGATTAGAAGACAGTAAACCTGACACCACTATAAATAATGCTCCTTTAATTTGGTTTTTAGGACTTTGCTATCAAAGAGTCATCGGTGGAGTTTCCAAAGATGAGGCTCGTGCAGTTAAATTTTATCAATCTGCAGTTGATCAAGGTTTCATCATTGCCAAAGTAAATATGGGTCATGCTAAAAGGTTTGGTTTTGGTGGGATCAAAGTGGATGAAAAAGAAGCTTTTGATTTATATCATCAAGCATTCAACGAAGGCGATTTGCGAGCGGGAGCTTTCCTTGCAGATTGTTATAAGGAAGGACAAGGCGTTTCGAAAGATCCCAAACGTGCGGTTGAATATTATCGAACATTGGCCGAAGCGGGGTTGGCGACTTCGCAAACCTCTTTGGGTGAATGTTATGAAAAAGGGATTGACGTTGATGCACCTGATCCCATCATGGCTCGTCGATATTATAAACGAGCCGCAGATCAAGGTTTTTACCTTGGGCAATATCGTCTTGCAGAAAGTCTTTTTGAGAGTGCTAAACGTAAATCCATCGACCCTTATGTTGTGTCTGATCTTTATTATAAGGCAGCTTTACAGGGAAATACCGATGCTAACTACAAAATGGGCATTTGTTTTTGGGAAGGTGTGGGTACTATTCAAAATTATGATTATGCGATTGATTGTTTTATCATTGCTGCCAAGGAAGGACATAGAGCGGCGAGCGCAAGACTAGCTATGATTGCTGCTCAAGAAAATGTGAAAGCTCAACAAGCTTTAGCTGCAATGCAGCCTCCAGGAGCTGCGATTCAGCCCCCAGCCCAAGCCCAGGTGGTGCCTAAAGCTAATGGTGGTAATGGAGCGGCGGGCAATAAACCCGCAGGAAATAATCCAAACGGTAACGGTGGTGCCAATGGTGTCGCTGGAGCTGTGGCTGGACCCGGGGGGGCGCCACCGGTTCTTATGCAATATGGAAAAGTACCCGCGGGTGTGGAACGAAAGGGAGCCAGCGATGTTGTTGACAAAGGGCCAGTGGCGGGTCAAGCATCGGATGCAGCTCCAGCAAAACCAAGCATTGTAAAATATGATAAGTTTCATTGGAGAAACCGATATCGATTAGATTGGTTATTAAAAAATGAGCTTTCCAAATTAAAAGCAGCATATCCAACCATGGCTGCAGCTTTCGTGGAATTAGAGAATTTTGTAACTGACTATTTGGCATATCGATTAACACCCGAAGCACTTAAAGCGGCGGTTAATGCAATTGAGAAAGCGAATCCCAATCTTACTGCCAACAATGCGCCTCTTATTTGGTTGTTAGGATATTGTTATCGAACGGGTATTGGGGTCAATAAACGCGAACCTGAAAAAGCAATGCGATTGTTTGAATTAGCGGCGACCCGGAACTTTGGCCCTGCCCTTACCAGCCTTGGGGTATGTTGTAAAAATGGCGATGGGACGCCGGTTGATAAAAAAAGAGCCTTTGAATTATTTAATCAAGCTTTTGCATTGGGCCATGAGTTGGCACAATTCTATCTTGGGGAATGTTATATGAGGGCAGATGGGGTGGAGAAACCAGATACTGGGAAAGCAATGAGCTATTATTGGGCTCTGGCTTATAAAGGGCATGCGCTTTCGCAATATGAAATAGGGGAATGTTTCTTTTTTGGCCGAGATATTGGCAATGAAAAAAATCCCTTGGTGGCGGCAAAGGAGTATTTAGAAGGAGCAGCCTCTCATGGGGATCCCGTGGCCTTCTATTTACTTGCTAAGTGCTATTGTATGCTTGGAGAACAACCTTTATTAATCTTCAAAAACTATCAGAATGCTGCCGAACATGGTCACTCAAGTGCAGTCTACGAACTTGGATTATGTCATCGGGATGGGATAGGCACACCTCAGAATGCGGAAGCTGCGCTTGAATGTTTTGTCGAGGCAGGAAAGTT
>Ga0207154_1071_pt1 | contig 9212 bp, 10 predicted proteins | sample Alteio_BWMinHeat_28_FD_153576 | JGI IMG/M metagenome (GOLD analysis project Ga0207154, IMG submission 153576) | Enriched cells from forest soil in Barre Woods Harvard Forest LTER site, Petersham, Massachusetts, United States -... | ecosystem: Environmental > Terrestrial > Soil > Temperate forest >... | reverse complement strand
CAAGGGGACAGGCCTTGGGCTCTCGACCGTGATTGGCATTGCCCGAAACCACAATGGCTTTGTCGAGTTTGCCACCAAAGCCGGAGCCGGGACATCGTTTAGCGTCTATTTCCCGGCGGCCGGAGCTCAGGAAGTCTCAAGCGGGTCGCCAAAAGAAGCTGCCGTACCGATGGGCCGCGGAGAACGGATTCTGGTTGTTGATGATGAGATCGCCTTTTTGGAAATGACACGTGAAAGTCTTGAGGCTTTTAACTATCGGGTGTTGATGGCCCAGAACGGAGCGGAGGCGCTGACCATGTACGACCGTTACCCCGGCCAGATCAATGCCGTCATCACGGACATGATGATGCCTGTCATGGACGGGCCTACTTCGATCCAGGCGCTCAAAAGAATTGATCCGGCAGTTAAAGTAATCGGCGTCAGCGGTTTGGGATCCGAAGCGGTACTCGCGAGGGCAGGCAAGGAAAACGTGCAAACATTTCTCAGAAAACCATACTCCACCGCGAGTTTGCTTACTGCGTTGCGAGAAGTCTTGAACGAAGAGATTTAGCCGCACGGGGCGGAGGGAGGTGTCTGCTTCAACATCGCGGGAGATGGGAGGCGCCTTGTGAATTTGGTTCGTAATGCCAAGCAAGCCTGCGAACAAGATGTAAAATCGGAAAAGGTGATCGCTGTGAGTCTTTCGTTTGACGAGGATTGGATCTGTATTTCAGTACGGGATAACGGGGTGGGGATTTCACCGGAGAACTTGGAACGTATCTTCGAGCACGGATTCACCACCAAAAAAGATGGCCACGGGTTTGGGTTGCGAAGTGCTGCAACGGCCGCCAAAGAATTAGGTGGTTCTCTAATCGCAGAGAGCAAAGGCGCTCGCTGCGGCGCTTCATTCACCCTGAAACTACCAGCTCCTATTTCGCCTATGGCTAAACCATGACTTAGGCAAATGATTTCGGTGGGCTGTAACGCGAAATCCGTCGGGACCAACCGTAAATAAAAAGGGAGGGTAGCGTAGTCATTGAAACTCAACTTGTACGCCGAGATTCGTATCCATTCGGAGTTCAAATCTCTTCGCGGAAATCAATTGGTAGACGAGGCATCGAGGCATTCGCGCACGAATTGGGCGAGTTTGTCGATCGAGTAAGGCTTAGGCAGGAAGTTTCGGCCTTTGAACGGAGTTGCGTCGTTGCCCGCCATTCCAGGACTATAACCGCTGGTATAGATTACTTTGAGGCTGGGCGATTGATCCAGGAGACATTCGGCCAACTCCCTGCCCATGATACCTCCGGGCATGACCATATCAGTCAACAACAAGTCAATCGGGCGGTCGGATTTGTGCCAGAGTTCGAGAGCTTGGGCCCCGGAAGCAGCCTCCAGGACGGTGTATCCCTGGATCCTGAGAACGTTAACGACCATCTCGCGCAAAGCATCTTCGTCTTCGGCCACCAGCACGGTTTCGTGACCGTTGCGTATGGCGGTTTCGACGATCGGTTCGGTTTTTTCGGCAGCCTGTTTGCTCGCGGGAAAATAAAGCCGGAAGGTTGTGCCGTGGTTTGGCTGGCTCTGGACTTCCAGCCAGCCATGGTGGGCGCGAACGATGCCAAAGACGGTTGACAAGCCTAAACCGGTGCCTTTGCCAACGGGCTTGGTGGTAAAGAACGGCTCAAAGAGCCGGCTGAGGATCTGGGTGTCCATTCCGAAGCCAGTATCGGTGAAGGTCAGACAAACGAAATCACCATCGCGTTGCTGAGGGTCCATCGGGGTTGGCGTGCGGTGAATTTGTTCGAGGCTGGTGGCAATCGAAACATGTCCGCCGTCGGGCATCGCATCGCGGGCGTTCACTGCGAGATTCATCGCAATCTGATCGATCATGCTCGCGTCGGCGTAGATGGCGGGAATGTTCAGTTGAGGGGAAAACCTCAGTTGCACATGTTCGCCCACCAGACGTTCCAGCATCTTGATGGCGTTGTTCAGGGTATCGTTAACATCCAAATGCCGGAATTGCATGACTTGCTTCCGGCTGAACATGAGCAGTTGGCGAATGAGGGTCGCGGCCCGAACAGATGCTTTCGAGATCTGCTCCAATGATTTGGACGAAGGCTTGCCCTCTGCAAGGGAACGCTCCATCAAGCCCGCGTGCCCCTGAATCACGGTGAGGATGTTGTTGAAATCGTGGGCGACGCCGGCGGCCAATTGGCCGATCGCCTCCATTTTTTGCGCCTGGCGCAATTGCCGCTCCAACAAGGCGCGCTCGGCGACATCTTGAGCCAGCAACAAAACGTGGGGCTCGCTGGAGAATGTCATGAGAGAACAGGAAACCTGCACCTCGTGCAGAGAGCCGTCTTGCGTGCGGATATTCACCCCCTGATCGCGTACAGTCTCGCCGCGCAATAGAGCCTCAATCCATTGGTCAGCCAGGTCGGGTTTTTGCCAAAGAAAGAGCTCCGCAGGTGAGCGGCCGATCAGGTCTTCGCGTTTGAAGCCCGCGATTTTGGCCAGGCCCTGGTTGACGTCGACGAAGCGCTGGTCGGACAATCTTTGTATGCCGCTGGCGAGGGGGCTTTCGTGGAAGGCTTTGGAAAAGCGCTCCTCGGAAAGCGTGAGAGACTCGTTGGCTTTCTCCAAATCCTGGGTGCGCTTGGACACCATTTGTTCCAGCTCGGAAAGGCGAAGACGCGCCTGCTGGCTAAGCAGCCATTTCTTGGTCAGCGCATGGGCCAGTTGCTGGACCTCGACGTTGTCGAAGGGCTTTTTGAGAATCACCAGACTGTCGGGCTGATCGAGCCGGGAGCGCATTTGATCCCAGGAATAGTCGGAGTAGGCGCTGCAAATCACGATCTGGAGATGGGGGTTGACCTGCCAGAGGCGGGCTGTCGTTTCAACGCCATCCCAGCCAGGAGGCATCCGCACATCGAGGAAAGCCATCGCGAAAGGGCGATTCTCCTCTACAGACCGTTTGACCAATGCCAAGGCTTCCTGGCCCTGGGAAGCGGAAACGAGTTCGAACTGAATCGTGGTCGGCGCGCTCGCAGCAGTATCGAATAAAGCCGCTTTGAGGTTTTGGACCTCGGTTTTGCCGGGACGCGCCGGGCAAAGGATTTTGCGGAAGTCCTCGTGGATGGCAGGATTGTCGTCCACGATAAGAATGCGATGGTTAGGGTTTAACATGGAAAGTCCTTGGGTTGGGTGTTCCGCCTAGACAGCGGCCTCAGCGGGAGTGGCCGGTTTGGCGTCCGCCGCCGGCGCGGAGGGCAACTCCAGTGTGAACGAGGCGCCTTTGCCGAGGCCATCGCTGTGGACGCTTAGCGAGCCGTTCATCTGTTTGGCGGCCAGAGCTCCGCTATGCAGCCCGAAGCCATGGCCATCTTTTTTTGTGGTGAACCCATGGCCAAAAATGCGGGTGAGATTTTCAGGCGCGATCCCGACGCCATTGTCTCGCACAGTAATGGAGACATTACCGACGGGTGTGCGGTTGACTTGGATTTCGAGACGCTTTTCCTCCGGCGCCTTTTCATTCATGGCGTATTTGGCATTGCGCAAAAGGTTGACGAGGATTTGCAATACCTTATGGCGATCTACCAGCGCTGCCGGGACGGTTTCATCGATTTGCTGGACCACATGCACGCAATGGCGATCCAAGGCAGCCGCGTTCATGCGCAGAGCATCGTGGACCAAGGCGGCGGGTGCGACGGGCTCCAGGACGCCAAAGACCTTGGCGTAGGTTTGTTGCATAGCCACGATTTCTTTGATGTGCTCGATGTGTCCAACGACGCCGGCCATTTCGGAAACCAGCTCATCGCGTTCCGAGGCCAGGCACTTGGAGGCTTTGACGAGATATTCAGGAATCAGTTTGCCCTTGGGATCTTCAGTCAGGAATTGGACGAGCTGACCGTTCTTGCCTTCGAGCATTGCCGCCGCGCGATGAAGGTCCTCGACCTCTGACTGGCGCAGCCGGTCACAAACCACAGTGGCCGACACGCTCACGCTGTTGAGAACATTGCCGACGTTGTGGAGCACACCGGTGGCGACCTCGGCCATGCCGGCCTGGCGGGAAAGTTGGAGCAATTGCTTGTGGGTCTCTTCGAGTTTCGATTGCGTTTCGATGCGCTCGTGGATTTCTTTTTCCAAATCCCGGGTCCGTTCGCTCACGCGCTGCTCGATCCCTTCGTTGAGAGCCTCGAGTCTGGCCTGGCGTTCGGCGACGTGCTGCAGATCCTGACGGCCTTGCTGGATGGAAATAACAAGGAAGATGTCTTCAAAAATGACCCAGGCGGCGTGCTCGAGCCAACGCCAGGAACTGGGGGTTAGCACTCCAAAGACCGATTGTGGCAGGTACAGACCTCGGAATAAATGATCCAAGGCCACAACCACCGTGGCGGAAATGAGAACCCGCCAATCCCGGTAAAAGGCCAGGAAGGCCAGCGAACCAAACACGTGGAAATGTGTTTCGATGCGGCCGCCGGTTAAGTGGATGAGCAGGGCTGAAGTGAGCATTTGAGCCACGGCGATGACGTGGCGCGTCAGCACTTGTCCGGGACGTCGGAAAGCGAGGAAAACAGGGAACCCGCTAATTGCGCCGCCGATAAAGATGGCCGCCCAGACGTGCACGTGCGTTTGGCTGGTAGCGCCGATCCACGTTCTGGGAGAAATCCATAATGCGGCAGCGATGCCGGCGATCCATTGGAAGATCATCAGCCACGCGAACATGCGATCGGTCCGCACATGGATCTGCTCTTCGGCCTCGCTAAAGAGCGTGCCTGTCCTTTCAGCCTCAGTAGTTGGGCAGGTGGAAGGTAAATCTAGGGTTTGCATGCGGCGGTTCCTTTCTGGCATTGGTCCTCAAAAAGACTGCAGCCAAAGACGGGAGTTTTGGTTTGTTCAGAATGACCTTCTTGCAGCAACTGTTGCAGCGCAATGCGACCGGGATTATCTCCGGCGTGACCGCGGGCCACGGTGATGCCTCCTTGGAACTTCAATGTTCCTGCAGGACCATACAGCAGGGTCTGGCCGGAAGTCTCGGCGTGAAAACGGCGCGTTTCGAGGCCATCGTTGTCGCTGTAAACTTTCACACTGGGAATAGCAGAGGCGCTTCGCCACAGATCTGTCTCTGCCCAATCTGAGGAGGTCCCGTCGGGTTTCAGAAAGACCAACTCGACAGCCGGTCGTCGGGTAACCTGGGCGAGGAGCCGCTCCAGTTCGCCCAGACTGGCCCGGGAACAAGGACAACGCGGATGGAGGAACATAAGCAGTGTAGGCCGATGCCCATCCAAAGCGAGATTACTATCTGCTGGCCACCACACAGGAGCAGGTCCCTCAGCACCCGGGGAATTTGAATAGCGGGTCATCAGAATAGTTGCGCCGCATACGATCCCTAACCAAAGCACGAGTACAATGATCATTCGGACAGAAATTCTATTCCGAGCATTGGTCACGTCATTGCGAGCGCAATTTCCATACCACTCATAGACAAGGAGTTGATTCGGTTCGCGTGATAAGGAAGGCACCGGCCGGATGTAGTCGAAAACCACGGATAGATTCGCACGGATTCAAGGGAAGTCGTCAAGCGAAGTCGAGGAAGGTTAGACCTCACTTTCCCTTATTTTATCGTGTTTATCCTTGCTCATCCTTGTTTGAATTGAAATGCGAAATAACTGTCCTGATTTAAGGCATTAGCAAAGGTCTCGGTCTTACCGGGGAGACAAAGACAGAGGGGTTCTTGAGTTCCAAGTTTTAAGTCTTGAGTTGGGACTGCCTGCCGTTTTGGCTTCCGAACGCCTCGTTTCGACGCAACTTTACGGCTTGCAACCAATAGACCCAGTTTCCATCTCCATTGCTGCGGGATTTGCGAAGCGAAGATGTCCGAACGCTGATTGAGGTTCGAATGCGTTACGCGTGGTCGAAGTAGAGAAGCGGTGGGTGGGTTGAATTGGGACGAGCGGAAGCAGCCAGCGTGACAGGCGTCAGCCTGGCGCTGGGTGCGGAGCGGACGTTCGACTTCGTTAAGGCGTATCGACGGGGCGAAGGGGAATGGGTGGTCGAGGCGGGATCAGCGCGACTGCGGGACTATCACCCTCCTCGCCCATGCGCCAGATGTGCAACCGATAGCCCCCAATATCCACGAGCTTGCCGGGAGGATCGGGAGTCGTTACTTCGGTGACCGTAGCGCCGACGAACGGGACGAAGAGCATTGCCGCGCCCAGGATGCTCGAGGCAACCTGGCGACCGCTTCTGAAAGTACTTCTCATGGCCCGAATATGGCAGGCTCCAGAACCCCTATATTGCATCATCGAAGCATTTTTATCCGCCCTTAGCGCGGATCGGCTCGAACTCTGAATTGGCCAGGCGTCAGACCCGTGATGCGTTTGAAAACCCGCGTAAAATGCGCCTGATCAGCAAAGCCGCACGCTTCGAATTGCGGCGAGTGACCCGCATCAAAACCGTTGCGAGGCCTAACCCAGCCAGTGCCAAGCTGCCGGGTTCAGGAACGGCCAGCAACTCCAAACTCCCCGGGCTTCCTGAAACGCTGCTGCCGAAGAGGAAGTCGCTAACGTCTGATGTGGTGATATTCTCAGTTGTGGGCGTCGACCCCGGGGTAGGGAATACCCAAGTTGTCTTTGAACTCGAATAGATGCCGTAGGCTTCAACATTGCTGAAATCCGATGCCGGGTCCGCGTTATCCTTCGTTTGGAAAACCCAAAGGTCAATGGGGTGGCCCGCAAAAGTTGTCGCCGCAGAACCGGACTGGCTGGCGGTGGAGGAAAAGCCGCCAGGGGATATTAACAGGCTGCTTTGGATGGTCGTCGTGCCAAACGGGTGCCAGGCGCCGCCGATTGAATGGGCACCCATCAAAGCCGACTCATTGCCGGCATTTAGCTGGATATTAAAGCTGGAATCGAAGTAACCGATCTCCACGTCATTGCCATTGGCGAGCGGCTGCTGGTCGGGACCCACCATATTCGGCGATCCGGAGCCGCCGCTGTAGTTGATATTCACCGAACTCTGGCCAAGGCACAGCGTCTGTATGCACCCTGTAACGGCAGCCAGGAGAATGACACGCCTCATCATTTGCGCGTGATTTTCCCGGCACTGCGCCGTTTGTGTCAAGGCCTTATTTTTAAATCTTTATTCCGCCGGGATCGCCCAATTGAACCCGCCGGAGGCCTGGCGATTGATAAAGAACGCGCTGCCGGCCGGAATGGGTGTGTTGCCGGCCAACTTGAAGCCGTTGGCATTCACCCAGCCCGAATAGACGCCCTGTTGGAAATAATAGAAATAAGTGGTCACCGTCCCGTCTGGGTTGACCACGAGCAGGTTGTCAGCCTGGCTCGGATTAAGTCCGGCAGCAACGCCCGTAGTTGCGTCGCCCGTGTAGAGATTGAGGGCCGAGAGTGTAACACTGGGCAAGCTCTTTAATGTCCCCAGCAGGTTGTATCCGGGCTGGATAGGGGCCAGGGTCACACCCGTCTTAACCGGCCCGCACAGATAAAGATTCGCGTCTGAAGTTGCGATACGGCTCACCATCACACCCTCTTGGGGATAGATGGCCAGGTTGCCAGCCGGCTGGAAAGTGTCAGCCCGGACCCAGCCCTGCCAGGTCGTATATGCAGAGTTGGAATACCAGAACAATGTCAGCGTAGTTTGACCGTCGCCAAGCATCACCATGATATTGTCCGCCAGGGCTGGATTCGGCCCGGGCATTCACGCCAGCCCCTCACTTGGCTTCTGTTGTGTTTGATTAGGCGCGCGGGTAGAGGAAACAGCAACATCACTCCGCTTCGCTTCGTTACGGGCGATGCTCCGCTCCCGCTCCGCAACGCCAGCGCTCGGGTTTGACAACCCTGATAAACGCGATATACTTTGTGACACAAAGTAACTACCAAAAGGCTTCCCATGAAACACAACAAACGACTGGCCGCCGCAAGCTTGGTTCTGCTGGTCCCGGCAGCAATTTTGGTCTGCTCCGGCATCTGTGGATTCACCGTCCCGCAAGTCCTGACCAACCCGTTACTTGTCCTTGGTGGCCTACTCGCGGCACTCCTCACTAACCTACTCGCCATCCTTCGCATGCAAACCGAGCGAGACCCCTCTGGCCATCTCGCCGCTCTGAGCCTCCGGATAGGATTACAATCCCTGAATCTGGCAGTAGTGGGCCTTTCCTGCCTTCTACTTGGCAGCATTCTCGCCTACGCCTTCGTTGAGAACTTCCGGCCCCGCTAAAACCAACAGCCCTGACTCCCGTTCGGTTAACTTCGCGTGAAGCACCTTACCCTGTTCACGTTGGTCTCGGTTTTTACAGGCGCCGCTGCCGTGGTCGCCTCGATGGTCGGAGCCTCCTTCGGCCACCACGCACTCTTCGCCGGCGCTATCCTGGGAGGATTCGCCGGTGTTACCGCTGCTATACGCCTTTCAGCAACCTTTCGCCTTATCGAACCTGCTGCCGTTTGGCCTGGCATCCTCGGCGGTTGGATAGGATTTCTAATTGCAGCGCCGCTCGCCGCCGCCAATGCCCACACGCCGGTAATACCCCTCCTCAGCATCGGACTCGTGGGCGCAGGCACACTTGCCGCAATGCGAATCAGCCCCCACAAACCCAAGTCCTGAAACCCAGCGCACCAATTTCATCCTCCGCCTCAGCCCCACAACTTCCTCTGCGTCACCGTCCTCCCCTTCGTCGCCACCAAGTACCTGAGACAATCCGCCGCATCATCTCCACCGACCGCATCCTCATCGCAATCCACCTTCAACACGTCCTCCGGCCGATGCGGATCATGCTGCATCGCCGGCAACGTCTCCACCAGCCGCCCGCACCGCTGGTGAATGAACAAACTAGGCAAAATTTTCGCACTACCATCACCCAACCTAGGACCTCAGCCCAACCATTCACACGGTCCATATTTGCCGGCCGCAATTTGATTCCTTCCCGCAAATACTGGCCCGCAATCGTCGTCCCATCCGCCTGCCGACTAAACACATCCGCACCTGCCACGAACCGCCGCAACTGGCTTAGCTCCAATCCGTGCCGACCAAGCATCGCTTTGAAAGCTACTTACACCACCCCGATTATCAGCAAGAGCGCCGACCTTGCCGCGATACTTGGTGCCTAACCCTCACACACCCTGACTCCTAATCTATACCAGCTCTTCACCTATGGCCCCGACCAAAGGCCTCGCCCTCTTGATCAAAGTCCCCGACATCGCCAGGAGCTTCATTCCGGG
>Ga0207154_1070_pt1 | contig 9427 bp, 12 predicted proteins | sample Alteio_BWMinHeat_28_FD_153576 | JGI IMG/M metagenome (GOLD analysis project Ga0207154, IMG submission 153576) | Enriched cells from forest soil in Barre Woods Harvard Forest LTER site, Petersham, Massachusetts, United States -... | ecosystem: Environmental > Terrestrial > Soil > Temperate forest >... | reverse complement strand
ACATCGTGGCGCTGGCCGCGTATATAGACTCAGGCGAAGCGCATTTGCCATTTGCCTCGAAGATGGAACTGGCTGAAGTGCTTACCACCTTGCAGCGCGCCAAATACTTTTTTGCCGATGAGTTGGCAGGATGGCCTCCTGCAGCAGTGTTTCAGCAGCTTCGCGAAGAATCGCTCGTGAGCGGGTTAGTTTTGACGGTTTCTTGGAAAAGCCCGAATGAACCCGTTTTCGATGAAGTGTGATGCGTCAGCAACCGGCCAATACCGGCCGGTAATCGTTTATACGCGGCGAGTCACATAAAGTCCCAATTCATCAGTGTTTTCTAATAAAAGATGCTTCAAATGAAAATTCAAATAATTATCAGCGGACTCGCATCATTATTTTTGTCATCCTTTGTTTTAGCGGCGACATCCAAGAGTGTTTCGTCACTTGACCAGGTGCCGACCGTAATTAAGAGCAAGGAAGGCTTGGAGCAATATCGGGAACAGATGAGCGGCATCGCAAAGCCCGATGGATTTGGAACAGTGCTTCCCTCCGGACTTACGGCTAAGGACATCGTGAGCTTAATCGCCCCCGGGCAAGATGTTGCGCTCGCTACGTTAGTTGGCGCCAAAGCTTGGCCCTATCGCGCAAACAGCTTCGTTGCAATTGCATGCTTTGCCGGAACCAAGGAGGAAGTCGCGCATGATAAGGGTAATAGCAAGGAACCTAGTTGCACGAAATACTATGATCCGAGCCGTGACAATGGAAGAGGGTATTTTGATAAATCGGTGTATTTGGGCGTGTTGGAATATAAGCCAGGAGATAAAAAACCGACGCAAATTGCCAACTACGGCAAGCCATTGGATGTAAAAACAAGCTGGGGATCCAGCACGTTAACTGGGCCTTCAGGAAAGTTTACTGAGCCGAGCAGCGAAGACAGCGATCTTATGCCAGAGGTATATAAGAAATTTGATTTTGCCCCGTTTAAGATTACCGAAGTAGATAACGCAATTGGCCTGCGCCTCGGTTGGGATGAGGGGTATGCCGGGGGCACGGGGTATTTTGAAGCTCTTGCGCTGTTTAAAATTGATGGTAACAAACTGATCAATATATTTTCCGAGCCAATATACTACTACCAAGATCTCGCAGGCAGCTGGAATAAAGACGGAACCCGTGACCATGATTTCCTTGAGGCGCAGAACGTGCTTTCTATCCTGCCGAACAAGACTCAAGGACATTACAACTTGCAGATTAAAACTCTAGGAAGCAAATGGAAGCAAGTCTTTGTATGGGACAGCGAGCTAGGCAGGTATGTTGCCGTTGCTTCCATTTCAAGGACGAAAAAGCATTAAGCATCCGAGCAGTTGGCTATCCAGCGAACTAGCTGCTGCGCGCTGCATTCCTTTGTTCCGTTCTCCCAGGCGCTAGCCGTTGGGCGCCGGTTTTTGAGAAAAACGACTGACTCCTTTTGTTCGAACTTAGTCTGTTGCGAACGGCTTAAAACGGCCATGAGCTGCCATTGGCGGCTCGGGTGACAAAGCGCGTATTATTCAGCTGGGCAACCTGATATGCTGAATTTTCCAGCCGACGATACGCAAGATACGGGCGATGGCTCTAGAAATTTCTTTTCGAATGATCCTGTGATTGATACCTCTGAATTCATCGAGCAATACACCGATTCAAATCGGAAAAGAATAGAGTTTTCATGGAATGGAAAACATGCCGGCGAATTCGTCGACGCAAACCAGGAGTTCCGCTGGGCGGTGGTTAGTCAATGCGTAGCAAATCCAGATCAGGTGCCGCTAAGCTTGCTCGAGCATCTTTTTCTCGCTGATTCAGAATGGGCGGTTCAAGCGTGGGGTACACCGCATCATTTTTCTCAGCTTGGTAGCATTTTGCTCGAACGAGGCGGAGAAGCATCTCTCGAATCATTCTCAAGGGGATACAGTGCTTCTTTCGACACCTTTGGTGCTTGTCACGAAATTCAGCTTCCGCCAACTTTGCTGGCTTCCCTAGCCTCGTCAGCTAGGGACATGCTAAGCCGTGCTGTCGATGAGAAGCAAAAAACCCGTTTAGAGGGGGTGCTGGAGCTTTTCGAGAAGATAGGGAACTCGACTGCTTCCGCTGGTTGGTCAATTATCGCCCCTGGGGCGCCGGTTTCAAATATTCGCATTGTATGGCCGCGCTGGTATCACAAAATATTGAGATGGCTCTCGAGCAAGCTGCATCAGGCATCGAATTAAGAATTTCAGCCGCCAGTACGTAGGCCGCAGTCGGCCAAGCCCAGACGGTGGTGAAATTTCCATAAAGCGGCCGTTCAAGTGATCTCCGTGTATGTTGTTTCCTTGTTTTTGAGGGCCAGATTGACAGGTTGCATTCTGTCATGGCGCAAAACAATCCATCATTTAGGTTCCACAACTTAAACGTCACATTCATCCATCTATGCGCCCTGAACTTCTCGATCCCGTCCGCGATCAAGCAAAGCTACAGAAGCTTCTTCCTCTTGCGGAGGAAGTATTTCGCCTACATGAAGCTGGTCAAGGCTACGCTAAAGAACTAAAAGCGATTTCTTGCTTAGCAACGCGCATCGTGGGCGCATATGACATTGACGTTGCGTTCGGTTGTGAAAGCCCTGAAGACTTCGCCCGGAGATTACTTATTGATTGGTTCGCTCTGCCAAACGATTTGTCTGAACCGGAAATGCTCGAACTTCTGGAGGCCATTTGCACTGCACGGGGTAATCAAGTTTGCATTAGCTACTGGGTAAAGTGCCTTGAGGTCAATACTGGCGACAACCGACTCTCAGATCTCATCTTCTGGCCAGGCGAGTATTTCGGCGATGGCTTCGATGGGCGCGAACTGTCACCGTCAGAGATTCTTGAAATTGCACTGCGCAAGAAAACAAAGAACAGTGACGTTTAGCTATTGGCGCAAATCGGCCAGGAGCGGCCAATCGAAGGGGGCGCTTGATATTGGCGCAAAAATGAATGTTAAGGCGTTAACCGAGATAAAGCCATGCATGTCTTAATGGATAGAGAAAAATGGTCTGAATCGAGCAAGCGTTCGTTTGCATATAGCGGCTCGTCAATGACATGCTATGAAAACATTCCATATCGATGCAGGAAATGCTCTCAGCCTTCTGTTTTTACCGCAGAAGAGCAAAAAATAGCGTATGAAATTAGGAAGGACTACATCTGGAAGAGAAAGACGTTATGTTCTGATTGTTGCTTGAATCTAGAGTTGCTCCGTAAAAAGGATAAGCAGTTTCAAGAAGAGTGGACTGAAAATAAAGAGGTTTTAAAAACGGATTACAAATTCTTGTGTGCTTGGCTGGAGGTTTTGGAAGACGTGCCATCCTATGGGAAGAAAGCTCATTTTTCAATGATAACTATGCTGATAAGGCTTGCTCATGAATGCGTATAACATCATTCAACGATAATCCTTGTCCGACGGGCGGAAGACTTCTGAAAAGGGACGCTTATACACCATTCATCACAAGGACAACTTCGAGTTCTTTTGGGACGCCCCAAGGTAAAAATGAATACAAGCGCCCGCAATCGGCCAGGAGTGGACCTAGCGTAAGCGTCACCACTAGGCCATATTTGAGAGTATGTAAAACGACGAACACGTTGCTACACTCGTACACTCAGATGAATTCGCCAAAAATGTGAATCAAGTTGCGAGCGTCTCGACCCAAAATTGTTCTTCATAAAGCGCAAGGAACTTGCGCTCAAGCCATTCAAATTACTTGAGTAAGATATGCGTAATTTCCAAGAAAATAAAAATAAACAGCCAGCACATACAATGCAAATCCATCCAGACGAGAGATCAGAGCTGGTCATTGGGGCGAGCATCCTCAAGATGCTGTGGCTGGTGGCATTGCTGGGTGCGTTCGCCTTTTTGGCGATATTCTCCATTTTTCTTAACTCTTTTTGGGGATGGATTGGCGCAATCATACTCGTGCCTCTTTTTATACTCTCGTTGTACGTCTATCGTCCCAGTGCAACATATCTTCGTTTGAATTGGGAAGGCGCAGAGATTGTAAATATGGGACGCTTGTTCAAACTAAAATGGTCCGATGTCGAAGGATTTCACGTCGTAAAAAACCGCGGTGATTCTCAAATCGGGATTTTATTTACGGAGACTTACCTTGAGCAAAATAGAGCCTATTTCATTCAGGATCCAGATCGAGCTTGGATTCGTGATCTCTATACGGTCTCTACTGATTCCCTTTGTGAAATCCTGAACCAATGTAGATCACCTGACGGGAGGCTGCAACTCATTGCGATCGGCAAGAACCAGGCTCATTGATTTGCAGCAAGCTGAGGAGCCATTATCTGCAATCGGCCAAAAGCAGCCGCTCATGCTGGTCCGGCAAAGCATGCTGTTCCCGCCGGCAGCTGTGTTATAAATTCAACTTATTTCGGCCGCTTGTTTGCGTGGTTTGTTTTTGTTAAGCCTGTCGAGCGTTTTGCGATTTATAACAAGTTAGGCGTCATGAAACATCTTGCACTGGCAGTCTTCCTCGCACTCCCCCACCTGGCGTTTGCCGGTTCGTCTCCATTCGCGCGGGCGGAACTGCTCAGCAACGGAGCCACGTTGAGTTTGCAACGCCATGACGGCAGCAAGCTTGTTGCGCCAAAGTTCGATGATCAGGACTTCTTCGACAAGCCGGCCATCGCCAGCAATTCCTCCTATGTCGGCTGGCTTGCTCTGTTCCCGGATCGCGGGGCTTCGTACTCCCAGCCGTTGTATCTCGTAATTCTGGATCGGTCCAATCGTGTCCATCGCTTTGAAGGCAAGTTCGGCATGGTTTTCGGATGGTGCTTTACAGAAGACGGGCGTTCTGTCGTGTACAAGTACAGTTTCCCGCACGGCACGACTCCGATCGCCTTTGACATGCGCCGACTAGAGGATGAAAAGCTTTTGCGCCGGTTTGAACTTGGCCCGATCGCCCCTGAAGACGATGAGGACGCAGTTCTTCAAGCAAAAACTCCAAGATGGGCGAAGTGTGCGGCAAAAAGCGCACGCGGGCAATGATGTTTCGAACATCTTCACAAGGCGCTTGGCCCATGGCTATGACCGCAAGGGGTCGAAATCAACCCGTCACGACCAGCTCAAAACGGCCAGGAGCGGAAGTTCATGCTTTCGCTTCAAAGCGGTCATTGGTGCCAATGCTTTTGGCAAACATCCTTGTTGAATTGGTATTTTGCGATATAAAAAATAGGAGACACCGTTGCGTCTGTACAAAGCAATTCTCATCATGGAATTTATCGTTGGGGTGTTGCCAATTACCTTTTTCGCTGTCTTTTTCACAGGGGTAATCTATCCCGTCTTTTTTATGGGGACCTTGGTTTCTATATTCTCTGGCCACTTCAGAACAGACGGATTGGGAATTGTTATTTTTAACTCACTCGCATTATTAAGTATTGTGTGTCAATGGAGTATTTTTTTCTCTCTGCTTTCCGAGGTTAATTTTAAAGAGAGAAGAATGTCATCTCTGTTTAGATTCTATGGCATGTTAGTTGGATCAATAATGATTGCCTATTTTGCATGGGAACCAAATTTACACGAAACAACAGCATTAATTATTCCATACCTGATTGTAACCGTGCATTGGCTCTATCTTTTCTCCCCAGCAGCCGTTCCGATAACATCAATTAAAAAACGACTAGCCGCATGCATTGTAGTTAGTCTTGTTCTTGTTCTGATACTTTATTGTTGGTTAGTTGCGCCCGCGAATATTAAAAATGGGCAACTCATGGGAATGTCTGAAGTGGAGAGAAACCTGAAGCTTTCTGCGTTTCTTAAAGATCAAGGAACCACTTGTGATTCAGTCGTGCGCAACTATTTCCATGGCCAGTATGTAAAAACTGGCGAGGAAGTTTGGCACGTGGCATGCAAAAATAGCCAAACCTTCGCAATCTTTATCCGCCCTAAAGGTATTAGCGTAACCAGTTGCCAGATATTTAAAGATGTTCTTGATTTAGGTGAATGCTTCAATAAACGCTTACCTGCAAAATGAGTTCTTCACCTAACCTGTCGCTAACGCTGAAGTTCTTTGTAGCAAAACTCGTGAGGAACCATGCTTATCAAATACGAAGTAACGATCCAGGCTAGCGCGAAAGAGTTATTCGAACTTAGCTCAACATTTTTACGAAACCCGGAGCCAATGCAATGAGCTGTGTCCTTAATATTTCCGGCGAATCGCTAGACATTGACGCTTTATTGTCCCAGCACACTCTTGATTTTGACAGCGTTTGGAAGAAGGGCGAGCCGCGTATTCTCAAAGGAAAATTCTGTCCGACTTCCGGAGCCAATGTCCTTGTCAGCGACGCTGATTTAGATGACTTCGACCAGCAAGTTGCTGATGCCACAGAATTTTTGGGGAAATACGGCGCGGTCATTGCAAAGATTGCTGCGTTTCCTGGAGTTGAATTCGCGGGACTTGATTTCGGCGTCGCTCTCAACCAGGGTTATGTCGCTCAATGTTCATTCCTGCCTCCAGAGTTCATTCGAATTGCTGCAATGTCGGGCATTAGTGTAGAAATCTCACATTATGCGTGTAGCGCGGAAAACGGAGAGGAATAGCTTGCAGCACCCACCGACGCAAATCGGCCAAAACCGGACGGTCAGAGTATCTGCTAAAAATTTGTGTCGGCTACCCTTGCATCACTAAATATGAGTATTGAAATGACACCCGCTGAATTCCGAAAAAGATTTCTGACTCGACTCGTCGCGTTCAGTAATATGCCGAAAGAAGTGAGTGCTTGACTGAGTGCATTCGTGCATTTTGACGAAGCACTACTATTCAAATTTTCACTCACCCATGCCGACATCGAATTCTTGACACAGTATGGGCTTCCGCGAGATGCAGCTCCGTTTCTTAACTTCAATGCGTATTCCGAGCACGAATTAGATGACATGCGCGCGCTACACGGCGTACCAAAAAATTTCTTTCCCATAGGACAAAATGGTTCAGGGGATATGCTCGGGATAGACATATCGTCTCGTGAAGTTGTGTATCTAAACCATGACCGGAATATGGAACGAGTTTTCGTAAACACTTCGCTTTACCAATTTGCAGAATGTCTGTGCTTGTACCAGGAGCACAGCCTCGCTAAAACGATGGTGAATTGCCTGTCGGATATTGAGAGAGTTGATTCCAATGCCGCAGAAAAAAATACGATGTGGGCTACCGAGGCGACTGATTACAATTGACCCAAAGTCGCCATCGTCGTGTCAACGACCCAAATCGGCCACAAGCGGGCATTTGACTCGCATGCCAAACTTCCAAAGTCGATTGCCTATAGACAATTATTTTGTCCTCGTTTAAGGTATGATAATCAGAAATCAACATCTCTTTTCAGGTTTTGGTTATCTGGTGGAAATTGGCGCACATCTTCAGTTTGATTTTTCTCTCGTCAAAGTTAATTATCAAATCTAATCTTAAATCACGTTAAATTTCAGTAATCTCGGCCTCCAATGCCCTATTGTCAAAACTGCTCTGCGTGGGTGAGCCCCGCCGAATGTGACGTTTTCTGCAAAAAGTGCGGATCCATATGCCCCCCAACAGTGCCTCCACCGCTGGATCAAGACGCCAGATCGGCTTCCATTGTTCGAGTTGCAAAGACTATAGTGGCAGCCCCACTGTTTCTTATTGGCGTCGGTCTGCTCGTAGTCAGTTCAGTAATGGGCAGCAACGGTGGCGAACTGGCGGCGGTGCCGGCTATTGTTTGCCTTCTTGTAGGTTCCGGCATTACCCTTTTCCGGAACACTACGTTGCTTGTTATTTCACTAATCGTCGGAGCGATAGTTCTCTTGCTCCTTTCCGACGGCCTTCACCTCCTTGGCGCAGCAATCTATTCTCGTTGAAGAGCCAAAATGCTCCCATCAGGGAATCGCTCGCCCAAGTGAGATAACAGTGGCACCTAGTGCGGGACTGTTTGGAGAACGCCGATTAACGGGAAATGAGTTGGACTGCACAGGGGCGGCGGACTGGCGCCGCGCGCCAGTCCGCCGCCGAGTACAATCGACTTCACCCGGCCATAAGCAGTCGTTTCACTCGATATACCGCGTTTAAGAGATTTTCTACCCGAAGAGATTTACATGTTGGAACTTGTCGCCTGTTCAGTCTGTGGTGAACTGCATTCGCCTGATGAAATAGAACTCGCCTTCAGGCGCCCGGATGCGATTGCAGCACTTTCGGCGATTGACAGAGAAAAGTTCTGTAAAGAGACTGAAGACCTCTGCGCAATATGGGGCGAAGACGACGATTCGCATCGTTTTTTTGTGCGAGGCTTATTGCCGATAAAAGTTGTGGCTCGGTCTACCCCTTATGACATCGGTGCGTGGATAGAGGTATCCAAAGAGGTCTTTAGTAGAATTAATGAGCTTTGGGACAGCGACAGCCAACTTCACGAGCCGCCATTTACCGGAAAACTAGCCAACGAAATTCCAACTAGGTCTGGCTCACTCGAATTGAATGGACACATCCAACTAACCGGGTCGACTACGCGCCCCAATTTCATGATTTCTGATGCTGAATCGACCTTATTTGCCGACCAACAATTGGGCGTTACTGAACACCAAGCGGCAGAGTACCGAAAATAATTACCCCTGTTAATGCGTTAGGCAGCAGCCGGCCGGAAGCGGTCAGTTGAAGGGAGCGCTGAATATTGGCGCAAAATGAATGTTAAGGCGTTAACCGAGATAGAGCCATGGATGTCTTAATGGATAGAGAAAAATGGTCTGAATCGAGCAAGCGTTCGTTTGCATATTACGGCTCGTCAATGACATGCTATGAAAACATCTCGTATCGATGCACAAAATGTTCTCAGCCTTCTGTTTTTACCGCAGAAGAGCAAAAAATAGCGTATGAAATCAGGAAGGAATACATCTGGAAGATAAAGACGTTATGTTCCGTATGTCACTCGAATCTAGAGTTGCTCCGTAAAAAGGATAAACAATTTCAAGAAGAATGGGCTAAAAATAAAGGGGCTTTAAAAGCGGATTACAAATTCTTGTGTGCTTGGCTTGAGATTTTGGAAGACGTGCCATCCTATGGAAAGAAAGCTCATTTTTCAATGATAAATATGCTGACGAGGCTCGCTCATGAATGCGTCTAACGTCCACTCAACGAACGTCCTCGTCCGACGAGCGAAACACTTCCGAAAATGACGCTTGCCCCGTAAACGAATGACCGCTTTAGAGAAAACTGAACTTCCGCTTTGGGTCGAGACCTGCCCGTCAGGCGTTGGAAAACCAGCCGCTCGTTGATCATTTTCCGTCAACGGCCGGTCTACCCACCTAAACCGCCGTTCATTCCAACGCAGACGAAGAACGTATTTTGCATAGAACTGGCTGGCGTTCCATGGAGAGCGTAACCGTAATTTCGAATAGCACCGCTGTTGTAAAAACCTAACGCAAGCAAATCACGATTAGT
>Ga0207154_1067_pt1 | contig 9759 bp, 8 predicted proteins | sample Alteio_BWMinHeat_28_FD_153576 | JGI IMG/M metagenome (GOLD analysis project Ga0207154, IMG submission 153576) | Enriched cells from forest soil in Barre Woods Harvard Forest LTER site, Petersham, Massachusetts, United States -... | ecosystem: Environmental > Terrestrial > Soil > Temperate forest >... | reverse complement strand
CTACCTGAATATCTTGGCAGGCAGATAAATCGGCAATGGTTCTCGCAACACGTAAAATTCGATGATACGCGCGTGCCGATAAACCTAATTTTTCCATGGAATGTTGCAAAAACCGTTCACCTTCTTTAGTAACTTTGCAATGATTTTCAAGATCGTTAGCAGATAAACGTGAATTGAACATATGTGATCGTTGCTGCTGTCGTTCATACGCTTTCATGATACGATTGTGAACCGTGGCGCTGTCTTCAATCGTTGTGTTTAATGCTTCACCCGATCCAATTAAAGTGCTGGATGCAATACGATGCAATTCAATATGCATATCGATACGATCTAATAGAGGTCCAGAAATACGTGAACGGTAACGCTGAACTTGTTCTTTCGTACAACGACATTGGCTTTTAATGTCGCCTAAATACCCGCAGGGGCACGGGTTCATGGCGGCAATAAGTTGAAATTTTGCGGGAAATTCAAGGGTTCGTGCTGCGCGCGCAATATTAATGGTTCCCGATTCCAAAGGTTCTCTTAAGACTTCTAATACTTTTCGATCAAATTCTGGAAGTTCATCAAGAAATAATATTCCATGATGAGCTAATGAAATTTCTCCGGGTTTTGGTCGGGTTCCTCCACCCACCAGAGCAACACTGGAGGCGGTATGGTGGGGAGATCGACATATCCTTTTTTTAAGGGTGTGTAAAGATTGAAACGTTTGGGATCGAAGGTTTTCTTTAGTTTTGCATAATGAATGAAGGGCAACCACTTCTAAGGCTTCTTCTGTTGTCAATGGAGGTGATATTCCGGAAAGACAAGAGGCGAGTAAGGTTTTTCCACTGCCAGGGGGTCCAAACATTAATAAATTATGATTACCCGCGGCGGCAATTTCGAGTGCACGTTTTGCTTGGAATTGTCCTCGAACTTGGGATAAATCATGTTCGACAGAATGTAGTGTGTAAGGCGTTGAGGGAGGTGGGTGAGCGAATGGAATTAAAAGTTTTTGTCGCGTTAAATGGCCATGGACATCGAGCAGATGAGTTGCAGGGTAGACGATGTTGTCTCCTGGAAAAGTAGCTTCAACACCATTTTGGATGGGAAGGATGAGCGCGCGGCCGGCCGCACGAGATCCTAAGGCAATAGGCAATGTGGCTTGAATGGGACGCAGTTCTCCGGATAAAGCCAATTCCCCGACAAATTCATATTCATTAAGATTATTTTTTGGCAATTGTGCGCTGGCGGCTAAAATGCCTAAGGCAATGGGGAGATCGAAACGCCCGCCTTCTTTAGGGAGATCGGCAGGGGCTAAATTGACAGTAATGCGATGGGTGGGGAATTCAAAATGACTATTGATGATGGCCGATCGAACGCGTTCTTTACTTTCTTTGACGGTTGTTTCAGGTAAGCCAACAATGGAAAACGCGGGTAATCCTGGTAGAAGATGGGTTTCTACCGTAACCAGTGGGGCCTGTATTCCTAAGGGAGCACGGCTGTAAACAACGGCTAATGTCATGTTCTCATTCCGCAGTATCAATAACTCATTTGATAATGTTTGAAATGATCAAGTCTGACAATCCGTTATTTAACGGAGATTCCGCTATCGCAAATCGATGGCCTTAGTTACTGGAAGGTCATCGATCTGTGATTCCGGTTAATTTGCGGTAGATTTTTGTTAAACAAATCGTTTTTGTTTAGGGCCGCCTCCACCACCAGCTCCAGCACCGGCACCGGCACCGGCAGCAGCATTTGCTGCAGGTTGTGGAGCAAATTTAGGAAATGGAATATTCAATAAAAGTGCTATCGCTCCTGCATGTAGAGGATAGAGACGTGCGATAAAGCCCGCAACACAATGTCCGTCTATTGAATTTTCGCTAGCGATCTGCGCAAATTGTGCCTGATACGCAGGCCCTAATTTTACTACCAACCGCCATGTTCTTGAAATAAAATTATAAGCATCTGCGGTGGTTTCTTTTTCAACACGGGGTTCCGTAAGTACGGTGTCGAAAGACTCCTTAATTTTTGCACGATCAATCGGGCGCTGTAAATCAAGGTTAGTGACCGCTTCTCGTCCTTTTGCTGTGTCAAGAAAATCAAGTACTTCTTGTAGAACTGCTGCTGGGGGGAGGATACCTCCGACAACCTTAGGATTTCTAGCTGCATCAAGCGGGTGACCCGATAATTTAAGTGCCTGATCAATTGTTAATAGGGTTGCTATTCCGTCTTTAATTTGTCCTCGAGTGTGTTTATGAGCATCAACATAATCATCTCCACCTTGAACGGCTTCAGTGGCTAAGATATCCGAGATTTGTTGGGTGTATTGTGTTCTTTTTGCTTTTGCATCTGGATAGGCATTCCATATCATTCCAGCGGCTCGTGCATCTTGCATGGCACGAGAATGATGAGTATTCATATAAGCTAAAGTTGCTGCCAAAAGGTCCCCATTTATTTTACGTTCATAGCCTTTGGCATTTGCTGCAAGGGCAACGGCACCAGCTCCAGCTCCAGCAGCAGCGGGTGACGCAGCTGCTGCTAGAGCGACAGCGGCGGCTGCCTCAGCTCTTGCATTGGTTTCGCGACGACGGCGAATTGCTTCAGCATCATCTTTACGATCAGCTGCAGCATCACCGGCGGCAGATGGAACTAAAGTTTTTAGTGTTCCTACAGCAGCGGCAACAGCGGGTATTGGGGGAGCAGCAGAAGGTAGAGGTGTAGCAGATGCTTTCGATGCAGCGGCTGCGGCAGGAACGGCAGGTGCAGCGACAGGTTTGGGTGAAGCGGCTGCGGCTGCAGCGGCTGCCGCAGCGGGTTTGTCTGCAGCAGGCGCTTTTAATTGTGCGGCCCTTTGTTCTGCGGCACGGTCTTCATCAAATTTTCGTTGTAAAACACGCGCCATTTCTTCATCATCGCGTGCTCTTTGTGCTGCGGCATCTATTTTTCTATCAGCATCAGCGGCTAAACCCGAAGCCGCAGCCGCCGCCGCAGCAGCAGGAGCCGCTGGACGTGGATCTGCATTAGCAGCAACCCTAATTTCGAAGTCCAATTGTTTTTGTAGATCACTGGCACGGTTTGCATAATGTTGTTTTTCTGCGATGAGATTTGCTTTATATTTGCGCGCAAGCTCGAGTTCTTTTAATTTTTTATCGAGATCTACAGGGTCAGCATTTTCACTTGTCATTAAAAGGCCAAGTTCTTCTTGTAGCCGCTCTATTTTCGCATCTTGTTCGGAGATCGTCTTGTCTACTGCAGCTTGATCTGCTTTGAGCGTGGCAACTGCTTTTTGGAGAGCGGATACTGCGTTTTCTTTTGCTTGTCCATTTGCACGAGGATGAACCGGTTGGGAAGCTTTTCTTCTCCTTGCCTCTTCGAATAAGGAAAGTTGTAGGGCGGCATCTCCAACATAAGAATCTAAGGACAACTCTTTGGCAGCTGCTAAGGCTCTCTCGTCTTCAAAGGCTCTAACAAGTGCAGTGGCTTGTGGGCTTGTAAGGATTTGAGCTTGTAGTCCTGCTTGTTCAGCTTCACGTCTTCTAAATGCATCTAACCTGTTTTTTCTTTCGGCATCAATGGCGGCTTCCGGTCTTGCCTGCGCATTCGCGGGAGCAATGGGTGCTGCTGGTGCTGGAGCTGCTGCGGGTCTTAGATTCGCGCCCGCAGGTGCGGCAGCTGCAGCAGGGCCAGCGGCGAGTCTTGCCCGTGCAGGTGCGGGAGCAGGAGCAGCGGGTGCGGGAGCCGCAATGGGTGCTGCAGGTGCAGGAGCTGCAATCTGTGCTGCAGGTGCGGGAGCTACAATCGGTGCTGCGGGTCTGGCTTGTGCATTTGCAGGACCAGGAGCTGCGGGAGCCGGTGCAGCGGCTGCAGGAGCTGGGACAGGCGCAACAGCAGGAACGGCCAGTGCAGCTGCCGCTGCAGGTGCAGCTTGAGGTGCGGGAACTGCCTGAGCTGCTGCAGGGGCTAAGGCAAGGGCCTCTGCTCTAGCTTTGGCTTCGTTAGCCTCAGCAACTCTAGCTTGGGCCTCTGCTAAAAGACGTGCCGCTTCTTCTAGATTTCTTCGATGTATGGCTTCTAATTGTTCGATAGATGCAGACATGTATATTCTCCAGTATATAAAAATAGTTATTTAACGTTTAGATAATGGCCTTATCTCATCATAAAAAGTGGTGAAAGTCAATGATTCGAGATCTCTAATGGTCATCTAGGGCTAACAGTACAGAATTTATTCGTGATTAGACTATAGGGAATTTGTCTTAAGGATGAATACAAGAAATATAAGAAATGCAACAATTAAACTTAATTTAAGGACCTTTTAGCATTTTTTCATTCATGCTGTATAAGTCTTCAGGTGTTGCGTACAATACAATGACATCCCCTGCTTCAACAATCATGCTGGGCTCTGGATCCGAAAAACGTAAGTGTCCACGAGTGAGTACTTTAAAAGGAGTTCTTGGATTGCTAAGTTCCTCAATACTTTTTCCAACCGCATAGGCATCTTCGGAGATCGTAATAGCATGCAATCCTCTTCGAACGGTTTCTTCGTCTTCAAGTAAGGTGGGATCGTCGGTGCCTTTGAAAAATCCTTGAATGACTCGGTAGCGATCAGCATGGATGGCTCTAATTTTAAATAAGATGCGCGAGGCAGGAATGCCTAACATTAATAATAAATGGGAAGCCAACATTAAACTTGCTTCTAAAGATTCAGGTACAACTTCAGTGGCTCCGGCTTCTTGAAAGGCTTTTAAATTTGAGTCGTTTCGTGTTCGAACAAATACCGGCACATCCAAACGTAATGCTCGGATGTGACGAAGGGTTTCCAAAGCGGCGGGTTCATCCGCAAAGCTAATCACGACCATTCGTGCACGGGCCAAACCTGCAGAAGCCAATACGTCAGGATGTCGCGCATCTCCATAAAATGCATGTTCGCCTGCCAGTGAAGAAGATGAAATACGGATGGGATCAAGATCAAGCGCAACGGAGGAAATATTTTCTTGTTCTAGAAAACGAGATAAAATTTGTCCCACTCGACCAAAGCCACAAATAATAACATGATCTTTCAGTTCAGCCGTATGAATCGCCAGTTGATGTGGTTTTTCTTCGGGGGGCAGTTCTTCTTCTTTCTTAAAGATCCAATCACTGATGGATTTGTTGTAACGAATTAAAACGGGAGCCACCACAAGACTCAATACCATGGCGGCGACCAAAACCTGAGTTTGAGCAGGATCAATCAATTTTTGGTTAATGCCCACGGTTAAAATTGCAAAACCAAATTCACCTCCTTGCGCCAAAATAAGACCCGTACGCAGAGCCTTAGGAGCTGAAGCTCGTCCCACCAGCATCGAAAGCCCCATAATAATTAAGGTTTTTAAACTGAGAATGGCGAATAATAATAACAATACCCAATACCAATGTTGTGGGAAAAGCGTGATTTGGAATAAGGCACCCACGGTAATAAAAAAGAGACCCAATAACACATCTCGGAAAGGGCGAATATCGATATCAATTTGGTGTCGAAATTCCGTTTCTCCAAGCATGAGGCCTGCCAAGAAAGCGCCTAATGCCATGGATAAATGTAATTGATGTGTAATCCAAGCCGCCGATAAGGCAACCAATAGAGTCGCCAACATAAAAAGTTCAGTCGAATGTGCTTTAGCCACTTCATGAAATAAGGGACGCAATACCCACAAACCCGTTAATGCCAATAGTATGGTGACAACCAGCCCCTTAACGATGGTCCATAATACGGGCATAAAGGTTATTTCACCGGTGCCCGCCATGGCCGGAATAATAATTAAAAACAATACGGCAGCAATATCCTGGAATAATAAAATGCTAATCGCCAGCCGCCCATACGTTGTGTGCAATGCATTTTGTTCTGAAAGTAATTTTGCCACCACGGCGGTTGAAGAGATGGCTAAAGCGCCGGCCGCTACAAAGGCAGTTTTGAGGGATAATCCGAAATAATAACCTGCTGTGGCGGCAAGCAGTGTGCAAATAAGGACTTGCAATCCCCCTAAGCCTAACAAGGTTCGCTTCATGGTCATGAGTCTTGCGAGAGAAAACTCAAGGCCAATGGTGAACATTAAGAAGACAACCCCAAATTCTGCGAAGAAGGTGAGTTCATCTAAACTGTGAATATAACCTAAGCCGCCTGGACCAATCAGCATGCCAACGAAGATATAACCCAGAATGGGGGGAAGATTCATACGACGACACAGCGCCACAATGCCCACGGCCCACATTAGAAGAATAAGAATTGTTTTAAAGTTATCCATTCGTGTCTGCTTCTATATCGACTGAGGAATTCGGAAGTGCGTGTTGGCGTTCAAGAGCCGTAAGTTTTGCTTCGAGGTTTTCGAGTTTTTCTCGAGTGCGTGCTAAAACCTCTGTTTGAACATCAAATTCTTCCCGGGTAACAAGCTTTAATTTTTCAAGTGCTAGGGTTAAACCACGATAAAATTGACGCTCAAATTCTTGACGCATAAGTTTTAAGGGAGGAGGGAGGGATTCTGAAAATTTTTGTGTAAATTCCTTTAAAAATTTTGCGCTATTCATGAAATACAGCGTATCATAAGCATAGGCGCTAAGCAAGGAGATTGTTGAATTGATTGAACATGTTAACTATGCACTAAAAATGGGCTGGCATTTTAGAAAAGCCTTAAGGCAATATAAGATTTCCGACGAGTTGCATGCACCTACCCTGTTTGATTTGGATTTGGCTGCACTTAAAGCCTCGGGAGTGAAAGTGTTGGCTTTGGATTTTGATGGGGTATTGGCGTCGCATGGCGAAGAAAACCCGGCGTTAGAAAGTGTGACTTGGTTACATCACTGTCTGATATTTTGGCCTGCCTCCTCCATTTATATTGTGTCCAATCGGCCGACGTTAAAACGTGCAGAATTTTTTTCCCGGGAATTTCCAGGGATTCAATTCGTACGAGGAGCGCGAAAAAAGCCTTACCCTGACGCACTGCTCTCCCTATTTGAAAAAGCCCAAGTTTTACCCAATTCGGTGTGTGTTGTGGACGATCGATTGCTCACGGGTATTCTTGGGGCGCTTATTGTGGGAGCGCAGGCCCGTTGGATAACTCGCCCGATGGTATCACTTAAGAAAAGGCCCTTAACAGAATCCTTTTTTTGGACCTTACGTTTTCTTGAGCGCCACTACGTAGAGTTATAGCTGGGTAACATTAAAAATCACGTCATTGAAAGCCCTGGCGAGCTTTGTTATAGTTTAGAGACTTATCTTTAATGTTTGGAATGATTGGGAGCGCCTATGACTTTCGTGGTAACTGAGAATTGCATTCGTTGCAAATATACCGATTGTGTTGAAGTTTGCCCTGTGGATTGTTTTAGGGAAGGTCCCAATTTTTTAGTGATTGATCCCGATGAATGTATCGATTGTGCTTTGTGCGAGCCCGAATGCCCCGCTAACGCGATCCGTTCAGAAGATGACTTGCCTGAAAATTTAAAGCAATTCCTACAGCTAAATGCGGAATTATCCAAGAAATGGCCTGTGATTACAGCAAATAAAGGTGGACTGCCTGATTCTGATCAGTGGAAAGATGTTCCGGATAAATTACAATACCTCGACCGAGGGGAGTAGGCTATTGAAAAGACGTGGGTCTTGGCGCCTTCGAAGCCGCAGCTTTAACGGGTTGTCCCATATATAAGGCATGGGGGGGTTGCTGGGTGATTGTATAGAATTCATGCAGCAATAAATTTTCTAGACGCTCACGTTCTATTAAAGGATTCGATAATTGAGATAGCCCTTTGGGGATGGTATCGAGTCTTTTTCCTTGGGAATAAAATGTATCAAACCTGTCATTGAACGCTAAAAATTGATATGTTGTTTCACGAAGGTCCGCAAGGGTGCCTTGATCAATATCATATTTATTCATTAAGAAACGTTCTTCTTCCTTAATCATTCTTTCAAAAAGATTGAGTTCGCCAGCAGCAGCATAATCCATAAGACGTTGGCAAAAGCTTCTTAAATGTTCAACAGCTTCTTCATCCTGAAGCCACTGTTGCTGTTGGATAAGCCCCAGTCTAGAAAAGTGTACCCACACCGCTTCTCGATCGAGTAATAACTGACCCGTCAAGCGATAGGTTCTCTCGCCATCATTACTGGAATCATTAAACCATGGAGTTACAAGAGCTTCGGTTTTTCGATGCTGTGAAAAGGCCCAGGTAAAGGGGGTGTTGCCGTTGGATGGATTCGCCATGATTCAACTCCTTAATAGTGAGATGACTTTATAAAGATACTCGATATCTACAAACTATCTCTCATAAGACAACTCTATGATTACATTAGCCAAGTATCTCTAACCTCGATAAGGATTAGGTTAAGCCAACCTATTCTGCTCCTGTAAGACATTTCCTAAGCTTCTGTCCGCGATGCACTAGAATGGGTAAGAAAATGGAATAATGATAGGCAGCTGATTTTTGTAACTGTTTGATAAAGAATGATTTTTTTGTTAAACAAAAAATATATTTGCCTAACAAATCCTCCTTTTTTTGAATTTATGAGGGCTTGTGATGTGGTCTGAGTCTGGTATTCTGAAGCTGTCCAGGGATGGATGTTTAGGATTAAGCCAAAGGATTTGGCTGACAGGGATTGTCAATTTCTATTGCAGGGAAGCGGTTCTAGGAAGGGCGGATTTAACTCCGCCTTTTCTTTATCTTTTGTTTAGGGTAATAATTCCCAATACGATAAATCCAATAAAGGCGAACAGTGACCATACCGCCAAAGATAAACCCAACAAACGATAATCCACGACTCCGCATTCCCCAGAAGACGTCAACACCATTTTTAAGGTTTCAGGGACAGAATGATAAGACAATAATCGACTGAGCCCCGCGGTGCAGGGAGGGATTTGATCCATCGGGAGTTGCTGTAACCAAACTTGTCGGCCTGCGAGCAATGCCCCTAGCATTGCTAACAAAATAACGCCAAACCCAAATCCAAGTTGAGCGATCCGTTTCAAAGGTAAACTTCCGCCCAACACCATAACCAAGACCATTACCCATAACACATATCTTTGTAAAAGGCATAAAGGGCAGGGATTTAATTTTTCAAAATGCTCAAGCAGATAGGCAAAACCAAGCAAGCTTAATGCAACAATGGCACCCAGCAAAAGAAGTTGTCTAAACGATAAGATTGGACGCGTCATTACGTAATTTCTCCTAAAAGCCTAATAAACAAATTGTATACGCATTCCGACAATATCGACATTTTTTTTCTTAGGTGCAGTTGTTTTTTGTATCCCATGAACATAATTCCCCATTATCCTGACCTGTGAAGAAATTATCCAAATGACTGAAAGGGTGGTGTTTTGCATAGATTGCACCGTATTGTATTCGCCGAGATGTAAATAACTCCATCGCAATGCAACTTCCCAAGCACCCCATTTGCGATCGGGTCGAATTCGACCAAAGGTTCCGGTTTTAAAATCGTATTCTCTTGATTCGCCTGTCAGAATATAACTTGCCTGCAGATACCCACCTCGCATTTGTTTGGGCGCTTGTTCGCTATTTTTAAGCTGTAACCAGAGCTCTGTGACTTCGGCCTGTAGGGTCATCGGTCCAGACATAAAGGCGGTTTCGATTCCCATCATGTAACAATGTTTTGCATGAATTTTCCTGCCCTTTAATTTATCCGAGCCGGGATGACGAAGTTCGTTTCCTGGGGAATATCGGATAAGAGGCAAATGATGAAGATCTTGATATTGAGCTGAAACACCAAAGTGGATCACCTCGTGTGAAGTGTGCAACGGGGAATAA
>Ga0207154_1066_pt1 | contig 9830 bp, 6 predicted proteins | sample Alteio_BWMinHeat_28_FD_153576 | JGI IMG/M metagenome (GOLD analysis project Ga0207154, IMG submission 153576) | Enriched cells from forest soil in Barre Woods Harvard Forest LTER site, Petersham, Massachusetts, United States -... | ecosystem: Environmental > Terrestrial > Soil > Temperate forest >... | reverse complement strand
GATACGCTATGAAAATCATTTCCACAATTTTGACGATCCGGCAACAATAAGATACTTGCAAGCTAAAATTAAAAGTGAACTCGAACCCACGCTAAAGCAACACAGTATTGATGATTTTAATTTGGATAGAATACTTGAAAATTTAAAGCTATTTTCAACTGAATTGTTAATGCCCGTTGTAGAACCTCTAGATGTTTTTTAAGGGGCAGGAAATCGTATCAACCGAGATAATAAAATTTTCTGTGTAACTTAGGTCTATTTAATAAGATTTCTGAATTCATCAACAGTTTTTACCTCCAAAAGATTGATTATCTGGATGTTATCGAGTTTAATTTTTTTGAAATCTTTTGGATTTTCATGAAGCAGAATATTGACCCCTTGCTGATGAGCGGTTAATAAAATCTTTCGATCATTTTTATTCGATTTATTATTTTTATCAGGCAACGAGGCCTCTATTCGTTTTTCTTGCTTATTTTCCTCATTATTATTCCATACGCTTCCAATTTTATCCCAAGGGACTTCGATCTTATTACATGGCTCTGCACCAATATTAGACGGCAGTTCCTTTGCTATATTTTTTAACTCTTCGATGTCTTTTTTTCTTTTAGATCCCTCATAGTTTTGCAACTCACGCAAAACATAATGGCAATATAATAATTCATGCTCCTCCTTGAGGCAAAAACTAATAACCTCTCTAGCAGTCTTAATACGACAATTATTTTCAATATTTCTATCTCCAAAATAACTGACCCATACGCTTGTTTCAATCAATATTTTCTTTTTTGAATTTACCATGTTTAGCACACCTAAATTTTCATTAAGTATGCACCCAATTCATAGAGAACGTCTACTACTTAGGCTAATAATTTTTGGCAGGGCGCAGAAGAGAATAAGGGATATTGTTTTTGAGGGATTCGAACCCAGGGATGGCCCTGGGTCGGAAGGGCAGGGAGCCCGTTCCCGACCGGGACAATAGTGTTTTCCTTACCGGGAAGAATCTCTCGTCGAAGACGAGAGTTCTTCATAAAACAATATCCCTTATTCTCTTCGTATTTGTAGAAAGTATGGCAAATACTTAGCGAGATAAAGAACCATCAATTTTAGAACGAAACGTTCGAAACTCTTCGCGCGTCGCTTTATGATCCGCTCCCTCAATCACACCCTCACCACAAGAATCACACCATAAAGCAGGTTGGTTAACAACAATAGAGTGGTTTCTATACGTTAGTTTTAAAGGTCTAATATCGTGTTGAATTTTTTTTGAGCCACATATAGGGCATTGTAATTTTTCTGTTTTCTTGCTCTTTGATGCGGTTGAATTAGTCATGTTAACACCCCGAAAGGATATGATAAGCGCATTTTTATTCAACGTACTCGAAATGTCAATAAGCCTAATTTTTATAATTTTTTTATAAGTCTATCTCTCCCTCAACGCTTCTTGCTTCGCTTTTAAGATCGGTTTTAAAATATACGTCATAATTGTTTTTTTCCCCGTGGCGATATGAACGGTAGCGGTCATCCCCGGCATAATGGGCAAGGGATGTTTTTCGTTCCCTAGGAAGTTTTTATCAGTTTTCACTTTGACCACATAATAAACGGGCAAATTTTTCTCTGAAATACTTTCAATTCGTGCTCCTCCTTCTTTTTTATTTTCCACGGTATCGGCAGAGACATACACCACTTTGCCTTGCAAGCTTCCATAAACAGAATAGTCGTAAGCCGTGATTTTGACGGTTGCCTGTTGGCCCACCGCAATGAAAGCAATGTCGCTGGGGGAAACATAGGCCTCTACAATTAAGGATTCTTCTAAGGGAACAATCTCCATAATATCCATCCCGGGATTGATAACGCCCCCTATAGTGGTAACATATATTTTCTTGACAACTCCTTTAACGGGTGAACGAATTGTCGCGCGTGTCATTTTATCGCGCAAACTTTCAAGTTGATCGGTTAAACTTAATAAATCCGCCTTCTTCTGGTTCAATTCGGTCAGCGATTCTTCACTAAAATGGCTTTCTTTTTCAAGTATTTTTTCTTGAATATCATAGAGCGTTTGCTTGGTGCGATAATACTCCAACATGCTGACAACACCACTTTGAGTCAATTTTTCATACATGACGATTTGTTTTTTGGTCACCTCTTCGCTTTGTCTCAAAAGGGCAAGTTGATTTTTTAAATCCTCACGACGTTCTTTAAATAGCTGGGTCTCTCGTTTAACAAGTTCGGGTTGTTCTTCTTCAACAATCTCTGAAAATTCAATTTTATCTGCTTTGATTGATTCCGCATAGAGTCTCGCGACCAGGGCGGATAAGGCAAGGTATTTTGCATGACCATTTAAATAATCGGCTTTATAGCGAGTATCATCTAACTGAGCCAAGGGTTGATTTTTTTCAACCATATCTCCTTCTTGTACAAAAATTTTATCGATAATCCCCCCATCTAAGCTTTGAATGATTTTTCCTTGACTGTAAGGAATAACTTTGCCATTGGCCACCGTTGTTTGATCAATCTCAGCAAAATAGGCCCACACTAACCCAATAATAATTAGGGCAATAACACTGTAAAGAATTGCATTTGCAAAGGGAGTGGCTTTATTCAAGACAGCAGCCTTGATATCAGAAATATATTCTTCGTCTTCTAAATTAACTTTTGAAGCGGGTGGGGTTGCGGGCTTGGTGGGTATTGGCGGTTTCGGAGGTTGCGGTGGTGTCATGGGTTTCGGTGGTTCCGGAGGTTTCGGAGATTCCGTGGGTTTAGGTGGCTTGGGAGATTTTGAGTTAAATTTTTTAAGCAACTCCTTAAAAAATTGGTTTACCTTTATTTTAATGTCTTTAAAAAATTGTCTTAAATCGATTTTCATTGACATCACCCTTTAGAATTTTCTGCAGTGGGTCCTGCAGCATTGGCAGGGGGTTTTTGAGTTAACATCGCAATGACTTTATCTTTTGGACCATCCACCAATAAACGGCCTCCATCCATCACCATGATCCGATCCACGAGAGGGAACAAGGTAATTCGATGGGTAACCAAAATGATGGTCTTATCTTGTAGATGAGCAACCAAGCGTTGAATGAGCTCTAATTCTGAAGAGTTATCCATGGCGCTGGTGGGCTCATCCATCAACCATATTGGAGGATCCGCTATTAGTGCTCGAGCAATGGCAATAGATTGACGTTGTCCACCGGATAATCCCTCCCCGCGTTCACCCACCGGCATTGAATATCCTGCGGGATGAATATGAACAAAGGTATCCACCCCTGCCAATCTCGCAGCCTCCACAATGGCCGCATCAGTCGCGCCTGGCACCGACATTGCAATATTGTCTCGTACGGTGCCAAAAAAAAGTAAACTGTCTTGAGACACATATCCAATGTTTCGTCGTAAATCGATGGGATCAATTTGATGAATGTCGATGCCATCGATCCGAATATTGCCTTCTTTAGGTGAATACAATCCCAATAACATTTTTTGTATGGTACTTTTTCCAGAACCAATTCGCCCCACAATCGCGACGCGCTCACGGGCTTTTATTTTAAACGACACATTATTTAAGGCTAAATTTTCTTGATCAGGATATTGAAAGGTAACATTTTCAAATTCAATATCGCCTTTTATCTTGGGAAGATATAGAAATCGCTTTGATCTCGGCCGTTCAACCGGCACTTTCATCAATGTATTTAAATTATCCAAGGCCACTTTGGCTTGTTGAAACCGCGATAACACATTGGCCATGGCAGATAATGGAGCTAATATCCTGCCCGCCAAAATACTGCAGGCAATGAGTCCGCCTAACGTTAACTGTCCATCATGAATTAAATAAACCCCAACAATAATAACACCCACTGTCACGATTTGCTGACCAAAATTGGCAATACTGATAACAAGCCCAGAAATAAAACGAGCTTTTAACCCAAGTTTTGCGGTAAGCCCTACATAATTTTCCCATTTTTTTTGGATCGATCCTTCCGCAGTAAGACATTTAATAGTTTCCAAACCCGTAATGGATTCGACCAAAATCGCATGTTTTTGCATTGATCCTAGAATGGCTTGAAACACGGTTTCTCGAAGCGGTTTTTCAAGCAAAAATGCCGCCAACAAAATAAGCGGAACAATGACTAAGGGGACAAGCACAACGACTCCACCGATATACCAGGTCACTACAATAAAGAAGATAACAAAGGGAAGATCAATGAGCGTTGACAACGTCGCTGAGGTAAAAAAATCACGCAAGACCTCAAATTCTCGAAGATTACTGACGAAGGCCCCCACTGAAGTGGGCTTGCTTATCATTTGGATCCCGAGCACTTGTTGAAATAATGTCGAAGACATTAAAGTATCTGCTTTCTTGCCGCACACATCAACCAAATAACTTCTCAACAATCTTAAAATAAAATCAAATGTAAAAATGATAAACACGCCGAGGGCTAACACCCATAGTGTTGTCACGGCAAAATTTGGGACCACGCGATCATACACATTCATTATAAAAAGCGGACCCACCAATCCAAACAGATTGATCAATAAGGCACCCACAACCACTTGCAAATAGATAAATCGATAGCGCCACAAAGCGCCCCAAAACCAATTTTCCTTTTCTTTCTCATGTTTTTCAGCCTCTGTATTCGTTTCAGTTCGAGATTCAAACTCAAATACAGGTCGAATTAAAATGATAAAGCCCAAGTAGAGATCATTTAACTCAGAAAAAGTAATGTGAAGAGTTTCATTTTTTTTCTCCGGAAAAATGACTTCGGCAATCTTATCCTGTTCATTCAATTTCATTAATAGACAAGATTCATGGTTCTTCAAAAGCAAAACGGCTGGCAAAACAAGGGAATCAATCGATTCTAGTGTTTTTTCAAATATTTCAGAAGAAAATCCTGCGCGCTCCGCAGCCCTAATAAATAGAGAGGGCGTGAGTTTATTGTTTTTAAGGGGTAGGCCCGCGCTCAAGGCTTCCGCAGAAAAGGGATGATGGTTCAATTCGGTTAAAATAACCAAACATTCAAGCAGGGGATCAATTTCGCGTTCCGTGAGTGATGCCATAATTTTTAATGTCTCTAAAAATCAACATCATAACCATCTATGCGACCTATACTTTAGTGAAAGGTCACCTATAGATTAGTTAGTTAATAATAATTATAAGCTCAGGCCATCATTTTCGCCTGGCCAGCCCCTTCCACAGCCGCAGCCTGCAATTGACTCATCGCATGTAAACGAGCTTGGGATTCTTTTGAAGCCGAACGATCCAAATTATCCAATACCCATTGAATCATTTCTCTTTCCTGCCTGCACAGCATGACCATATCACATCCAGCATCCAAGGCTAATCGAGCGCGCACGACATAATCTCCGCCAATGGCCGCCCCTTGCATGGATAAACAATCGGAAATGATGGCGCCGGTAAATTTAAGAGTTCCGCGTAAAATTTCCTGCAACCAACGGTGTGAATAGCCCACTGGAACCGTGTCTACCGCAGAATAAATAATATGTGCGGGCATAATGGCGCCTAATTTTTTGATTAATTTTGCAAAAGGAACCATGTCTTCTGCATAGAGGGTTTCATATTTTCGAGCATCCAACGTTATCTCTAAATGCGTATCCGGAGCAACAGCTCCATGCCCTGGAAAATGTTTGCCCGTGGCTTGCATGCCTGCAGCATTCATCCCTTTAATAAACGCCGTGGCCAATTCCACAATACTATCGGGATCGCTATGAAACGCTCTGTCGCCAATAATCGTACTTATCCCTCTATCCATATCCAACACAGGAGCAAAACTTAAATCGATACCCACTGCATGTAATTCTGAAGCCATTGTAAATCCGGCTTGTTCGGCAGAACGCAATGCCTCTTCAACATTGATTTGATATTGTTGCCCAAAATGAGCCGCGGAAGGTATTTGTTTAAAGCCCTCAAAGAACTGCCAAACCCGTCCTCCTTCATGATCCACAGCGATTAACAAGGCGTGCGTTGCTTCATTCCGAATTTCTGATACCAATCGTTTTAGGCTGGCGATATCTTGAGCGTTACGGGCGTATAAAATAACCCCTCCAATCCCAGGGTTTTTTAATAATTGACATTCTTTTGACGTTAATTCTTTGCCTTGTAAATCAATCATTAACTGCCCATAATCCATTGCTTGTGCTCCTCAGGTTTGGTACTCTAAAAAATCGTTACTTTAAAAAGTGAATTGTTACAGATAAAGAGATAGTCAGAAAAATGTCATACAACTTAAATACCTTCCAAGGTCTCATCATCGCATTACAACAATTTTGGGACAAACAAGGCTGCGTACTATTGCAACCCTTTGATCTCGAAGTCGGAGCGGGAACCTTTCATCCGGACACCTTCCTTCGAGCCATTGGCCCAGAACCTTGGAATGCCGCCCACGTGCAAGCTTCTCGGCGTCCCACAGATGGTCGCTATGGGGAACATCCCAATCGTAACCAACATTTTTACCAATATCAGGTTGTGTTAAAACCCTCCCCTCTCAATATACAGGAAATTTATCTAGATTCACTACGCGTCATCGGAATTAATCCACTTGAACACGACATTCGTTTCGTGGAAGACAATTGGGAATCGCCCACCCTGGGCGCCTCGGGGATTGGTTGGGAGGTATGGCTGGATGGCATGGAAATCACCCAATTTACTTATTTCCAACAAGTGGGCGGCATGGAATGCAAACCCGTCATGGGGGAAATCGCTTATGGGATTGAACGTTTGGCCATGATAGTCCAAGGGGTTACGCGTATTCAGGATCTCGTTTGGACAAAAAGTAATGCTCAAGAAAGAAATGAAGCGATGAACAACGCCAGTAAAATTACTTATGGCGACATTTTTTTACAAAATGAAGTTGAAATGACGCGTTACAATTTTGAAAAAGCCAATGTCAGCACTTTGTTTAAATTGTTTGACTTATACGAAAGTGAATGCAATCAATTGATTGGTGACAGTTTACCCCTTCCGGCTTATGAAATGGTCTTAAAGGCCTCTCACATTTTTAATCTTTTAGACGCTCGACGTGCAATTTCAGTTTCCGAACGACAACGCTTTATTTTGCGAGTACGAAGTCTTGCCCGACAAGTCGCCGAGCTTTATTATCAAGAACGCGAAAAGACGGGGTTTCCCATTAAAGACATTAATACTTTTAATGCTTCAAATACCGCTAATGCTTCAAATAATGCTAATGTTTCAAATGGTGCTTCAAACGCTATATCCTTAGACAAAACTAAGGCTGATAATAACCAAAATAAAGGATTACAATCCACCCATAAAGATTTATTAATCGAAATTGGTGTGGAAGAACTTCCTCCCAAAAACTTAGAAACGCTATCCAAAGCCTTCGCAGATGAAATAAGTAAGGGGTTAAACAGTAAAAATTTAGCGTTTACAGACATCAAAACCTTCATTACCCCTCGACGATTAGCGGTGATTGTTAACAACCTTGCCACCACTCAACCGCCCCAAACCATTGTAAAACGAGGACCTGCAAAATCAGCGGCTTTTGATGCCAATGGCAAACCCACACCTCAAGCCTTGGGGTTTGCCAAAGCTTGTAACACAAATTTTGAAAACTTAACATTTCAAGAAACCGATAAGGGCCCCTGCCTTGTTTTTGAACATACACAACCCGGGCTCTCGACTGAAAGCTTAATTCCTAAAATGGTAAGCGAAGCCTTACAACAACTGCCCATTGCTAAACGCATGCGTTGGGGCGATCGAGCCGAACACTTTATCCGACCTGTGCACTGGATAGTATTGCTCTTCGGAGAATCCGTTATCGATGCAGAACTCTTTGGGATCCCGTCTGGCAACACAACCCATGGACATCGTTTCCACCACCCTAACGCCATTGCTTTAACCAGCCCATCCGACTATACCACCGCTTTATCGACACAAGGCAAAGTGATTGCCGATTTTGAAAAACGAAAAAATGAAATTCAACAACAATTGACTTACCTTGCAACGCGTGAGCAAGGTCAAGCCTTTATTGATCCTGAATTGTTGGATCAGGTTACGGGGCTTGTCGAATGGCCGGTAGTTTTACTGGGACAATTTGAAAAAAGTTTTTTAGATCTTCCTCAAGAAGTCCTGATGACTTCCATGAAAGTCCATCAAAAATGTTTTCCTATCTTCGATAAAAATGGAAAATTATTAAATAAATTCTTGATTGTCAGCAACCTTGAAAGTATAGCTCCGAATAGTGTGATTAAGGGTAATGAACGTGTTATGGATGCACGGTTACGCGATGCCGCGTTTTATTATCGCATCGATCAAGACCTCTCGCTCGAGCAACGTCGGCAAGATTTAAAACAGGTTGTTTTCCAACACGGGTTGGGAAGCCTATGGGATAAAGGTAACCGAATCGATCAATTATCTCGCTTAATTGCAGAAACCATTACGGTGAACCCCAAGGATTGCACCCGTGCCGCCGTATTATGCAAAACTGATCTCACCACCCAAATGGTAGGCGAATTTCCTGAATTACAAGGCATTATTGGTCGTTGCTATGCCCTGTTGAATGGCGAACCTCAAGCGGTTGCCACGGCCATTGAGGAACATTACCTACCTCGTTTTGCCAATGATGAACTTCCCAAATCAACGCTGGGATCGGTTATTGCACTTGCCGATCGTATCGATACCTTGGTCGGGATCTTTGGACAAGGGAAACGCCCCACGGGCGATAAAGATCCCTTTGGGCTTCGACGCCAAGCCCTAGGGATTTTGCGCATTATTATTGAACAAAAACTGAACTTGGATTTACAAGCCTTATTTGTTGCTGCCAAAGAATTTTACGGTGAACACCTGACCACAGAGTCCGAAGTGGTGCGACCTTTACTCGATTTTTGTTTTGAGCGTCTGCGGGTCTGGTATCAAGATCAAGGCGTACCCACTCGAGTATTCGATGCTGTGATTGTAAAATGGCCTACCAAACCCTTAGATTTCGATCATCGCTTACATGCTGTCACCGAGTTTCTGAAACTCCCTGAAGCTGAAAGTTTAAGTGCGGCCAACAAACGTGTGCGCAATATTTTAAACAAAACTGATGTGGCCATCTCCTCCGACACGCTGTTTGATGAAGCCTTATTGCAAGAAGACGCCGAAAAAAATCTAAGCCCTTTAATTCTCAAAAAAGAAGCAGAAATCAAACCTTTAATCGCTGCTTGGAAATATAAAGAAGCCTTGCAATCCTTAGCTTCTCTCAAAACCCCCATTGATCAATTTTTCGATACGGTGATGGTCATGGTCGAGGATCCTAAATTACGAAATAACCGTTTAAAACTTCTTAACCGGCTTCGTGCTTTATTTTTAGAAATTGCAGATATTTCTTTACTTTGAGATATGCTATGAATGCGCTTAAATTGGTTATCCTTGATCGCGACGGCGTGATTAATGTCGATTCCTCCGATTTTATTAAATCCCCAGACGAATGGAAGCCCATTCCAGGCAGCCTTGAAGCCATTGGGCAACTTAACCGAGTGGGCATTAAAGTAGTGATTGCCACCAATCAATCGGGAATTGCTCGAGGGTTATATACCCTAGAAATGCTAGATAAAATTCATGCCAAAATGCAGTTGGCCTTAAAGGCGGTTGGCGCCCATGTGGATGGCATATTTTTTTGTCCTCATGGTCCAACCGAGTCTTGCCTTTGCCGAAAACCTAAGCCCGGTCTTTTGGAACAAATTGCCAAACATTTTGCAATTGATCTGCACGAGAACCAGGTCCCCTGTATTGGCGATTCCTTAAGAGATCTTGAAGCAGCACTTGCAATCGGTGCACGTCCAATTTTAGTATTAACCGGCAACGGGAAAAAGACGGCTGAAAATTT
>Ga0207154_1065_pt1 | contig 10101 bp, 9 predicted proteins | sample Alteio_BWMinHeat_28_FD_153576 | JGI IMG/M metagenome (GOLD analysis project Ga0207154, IMG submission 153576) | Enriched cells from forest soil in Barre Woods Harvard Forest LTER site, Petersham, Massachusetts, United States -... | ecosystem: Environmental > Terrestrial > Soil > Temperate forest >... | reverse complement strand
TATTCAATTTATCTAAGTCGATTTTTTTATTAGAGTTTTTTAAATCGATGATGATATAGCCTGGGTTAAGGTCATCCGGTTCTTTGTGACGGTCAATTGCAATTCCAGCCCGTTCTAATGCCTTGATAGCTTTATTGAAATCGTTACGATTGTCTCTTTCTTCACCAAAATAAATATTACATTTTTCTTGTGTTAATGGTGTTAATGAAACCTGATGTTGTTTCCCATGTGGCGCAGCTGTATACAAGTTATCTAATCCTTGTCGAATTCTCTGATTGATTTGTTCTGGTGTTGCTATTTTTGGGGGGGATGCTTGTGGTTGCGGTTGAGCCAAAGATTGATGTTGTTGTAGATGTTGAAACGCAGGTTGCATATTTGCGGGAGGAGGCATTGGATGCGCAGAAGCTTGGCTTGGAACAGGAATTTGGGAGCCATCGGCATTTTGTCTGACAAATGCATCATAGGCGGCTTTCAAATCTCCCCTGACTTGTTCAAATCTTTTAGGATCAATGTTTTCGCTCATCCAATTGGGTCGCTGCGGTCGTCCTTGGTCTTCGGGTCGCTGCGGTCGTCCTTTGTCTATCGCACCTGCTCTGTCTCTGGTAGGAATTTGGTCATCCCATTCTTTTTCGACTGGAGCTTTTGGTTGTGGTGGAGCAGCTGCGGGTTGTTTTGGCATTGCTGCAGGTTGTACTGGCGGTGGTTGTTGGATTACAGCTCTGGGGGCGGGAGGTGCTGCTGGTCTGGGTGCGGGAGATACCGCAGGCGCTGCAGGCATCGGTGGCGCAGCAGCTGCAACGCTATTCAGTGCAACCAACGATTTAAGTAAATTAGTTTTTAAGGTGTCTGCAGCATATTTTACAAAGCCAGGTTTAAAAACTTGATTTTCTATAATAAAAGAATGACTGCTATCCACCCGATATCCAATTCCTTCTGCATTTAAGGCCTTTCTAAACTCAGCTGAAAATTTAGGATCGCATTGAACGTTAATGACATTTTGTCCTGCAATAAATTTTTTGGGATAAATGATGAAGGGAGGTGATGTTTGTCGAATCCCTCTTTCCTTATTAATATCACTTAATACTGTATGAATAGCTTTAAGTCCATTTCCCTGATTGAGGGCTTCGTGTTTTAGGGTTTCTTGGATTACATTTTTTTCCATGTTTTCTAAAAACTCGGGTCCAATGGCATCCCCCGATAGAATCAACACTCCCTGTTGTCCAAGCGTTCTGTTTGGTGGTGAATAATAGAAATAATTTTCAGCATTTGCCGGTTTTGAATGCTGAATCATATCTTTTATGATCTCAAATTCTTGCGCATCAAGGTAACTAAAATTAATTTGAACTCTAGGACGACCATCGACTTCAATAACATCCGATTTAAGCGGCGCTCTTGATCGATTTTGATTGATTTTCTTCAGAACTCTATCAATATTGTTTTTGGCAAGCAATGCATTTTTTTCAGCTAGAGTTTTTTCAGCCGGCGATTGTGCGCCTTGTGCAGCCCTCTCGTTAAATTCTTCTATTTTTTTAGCTTTAGGATCTTTCATTCCAGAAAATAAGGAAGGAGGCTTACCCGCCTCCATAGCAAAATCTCTTATATAGTCAAAATGACCGCCATTATTAACAATAGAGAATCCAGGGGGATCTTCTTTCAATTTTCCTTTACCTGCCTTAATCGCGACATTTCTACTTTTAGCACCTAATGGGGCTAGCTCTCCAGTGATAGGATCTCTTCCTGGAACACCTCCGATGTACAATTGGTCTTCTTGTTGAGCAGCCACATTAATGGCAACACCAAATTGGATCCCAATCCATTGTGCATCATCTTCACTTCCCCAACCTGCAGAAGTCACCCCAGGTTTTTCTAAATTTTTCCGAGCACCGGGTGTCCGAGTTAATTCATTGCGTCTCATTTCCCGAATTGAAGGCGTTAAAACATGCATACAAATTGCAATGTTGGCATGATAATTTGGATCATTTGGATCCAATTCTTTTATCCCTTGTTGGATTGCTCTTATTGTTTCAGGTGTAATTTGTATTTCTCCAGACGCAGTTTTTGTTATTTTATATTTTTTTAGCAATTCAGGTGCAAATTCTGAAAATCGCTCGTTATAGCGATTTTGATTTGGCGGTTTTAATCTGGTATTTGCGCTCTTAAAGGCTTCGGAAAGTTCATTTGCGATATCTTTCCCTTCATAATTTTTAGTAATATCAATTTTCCCTTCTTTAACAAGACCTAATAGCCCGAGGGAAACTGAATGGAAACAACAATCACCATCACCAGGGACAATAACTCGTTGCAATTGTCTCTCTTTGGCGGGGACTTGTTGAACTTTTTTGGGAAATGCAGCTCTTTCATCTCTTTCTTCCTGTCTGCGCTGGTTCGTTTCTTCTACTTTCCAATACCGTACTCTCTCATTATAAGCATCATCGCTTTCGTTTTCTTTTCTTTTCGGCTCAGATTGGTAATACACTTTATATCCATGAAAAACGGCTATTTCATGTTGTAAATAGTACTTTCCCCAAGGCATAACTAATTTTCCTCTAATATTGTAATAATGAATTAGATTATAGACTTACCTTGAAGTTCCATATATTTTATATAATTGGAACCCACTCAGCGTGCTGATCTCTAATAGTGTATATGCAGCTGTTTAAGAATAATTTTTATAAGTTTATCATTAAATTCAAATAAATCTCTGTAATAATTAATCCACACTGTCCGGCAAAAACCCACCGGCTTGCATACTCCATAGCATGGCATAATGTCCATGAAGCGCAAGAAGTTCCTCATGAGACCCTTCTTCAATGATCTTGCCGTGTTTGAACACTAAAATGCGATCCATTCCGGATAAGGTGGAAAGTCGATGAGCAATAATAATGGTGGTTCGACCTTGGGTTAATTGAGTCAACCCTTGTTGGATGTATTTTTCAGTAATGGAATCTAAAGAAGATGTAGCCTCATCCATAATTAATATGGGCGCATTTTTTAAAATGGCACGAGCGATGGCAATGCGTTGACGTTGTCCGCCGGAAAGTTTGATGCCACGTTCGCCGACCAAGGTTTCATACTCTTCTTCAAGATGTTTGATGAATTCGTGGCAATGGGCTTTTTTCGAGGCTTCAATCACTTCATTATCACTTGCCTCTAATCGGCCATAACGGATATTTTCCATCAGGGTTCGATGAAATAAAGCAGGATCTTGGGGGATTAAGGCTATTTGATTTCGTAAAGAATTTTGAGTCACTTGCTGAATGTCTTGACCATCAATAGAGATGGTTCCACTCACGGGTTCAAACGAACGTAAAATTAGATTTACAAAAGTGGTTTTACCCGAACCTGAAAATCCGACCAAGCCTACTTTTTCACCTGCATGAATGGTGACATGTTTATCTTTAAAGAGGTTTCGATTTTTGGTGTAATAAAACGTGATATTATTAAACGAAATCGCGCCTTTAGAGACTTCAAGTGGTTTGGCCTGCGGAGCATCAATGATCTCGTGAGATTGTTGGATAAGCATCATGGCTTCCTGGCAATTACCGACCTCTCTAAAATAATTAATTAAATTCGAGCCCATATACCAGGCAAGCCCGATGAGGTTTAAGGAGGTCAAAACCAAAGCAAATTCCCCAACGGTGATCCAGTCATTTTGGAAAGCAAACGCCCCGATAAGCACCATGGCAGCAAAAAATACCAATGAAATAATCCCTAACCAGAACTGCATCACGGCGTTTATAAAGAGTAATTCACAATTTTTGTCGGCTTCAATCTTTTGATATCGGTGATTATACTTCATTTCATAGCGTTGATGACTAAACATTTTGACGCTAAAAATGTTGGTGATGGTGTCGACAATTTTACCATTAAGAGACGTTAAGGCTTGAGAATGTCTTTCAGAATAAATACTGCATCGTTGAGTGAAATAATAGCTTAAGGAAAAATGCAGTATAAACCAGCTGAAGCTGATAATACCAAACAAGGGTTTTGCTCTGTATAAGATCACAGAGTTTATTGTAAAGGCAATGATAACGTTAAAGAAAATGGTGAACATTAGGGTAATAATATTCAGCATGGCCTCTGGCATACGTGAAATACGACTGCCAATTGTTCCAGCGAATTGATCAGAAAAATAGCGATGTGAATGTCCTAACGTATATTCAAGAAATGCCATCCGTATGTTTGATTGAAATTTGGGGAATACCTTAGCTGCGACAAAATCATACATTCGCATCCAAATTTCCATAAACACCCATAACCCAATAAGTATAAAAAGTGTTTGATAGAGTCCCTCAATTATCCCAGCTTTATGTGTAGAAAATTCAGCGCTTTTATCGACAATTAATTGCACAAACCAAGGGAATACCGCCGATTGTATTCCCCAGGCAAAGGCACCCGGAATTAATAATAAAAATCCCAACCATTGAGGTTTAATAAAATGCCAAAATAAGGCAGGCAAGGTTTTCGGTAAGGTTTTCATCGGCTGCATGGTAGCCTCCATCAGTTAAAACTGTTAAGGAATAACAGAATTTAACAGGATTCGGTTTTGGTGTTGGGGGACCATGCTACCGCAGCAACAAAGTGGTGTCAAATGTTTTTTTAATGATGTTTTTATAATAATATTGTTTTAGATACCACAAATACGAAGAGGATAAGGGATATTGTTTTATCGGGAACGGGCTCCTGCCCTTCCGAACCAGTCCATCCCTGGGTTCGAATCCCTCAAAAACAATATCCCTTATCCTCTTCTGCGCCTAGCCAACACTTATAACTTGGGGTACACGAGCTTTAGTGTCGATTATTTAAACAGTATTTTCCAACAGACTAGAGCGAGCTTTTTAAATTAGAAACTGTATTGTATACATAACCTGCTCCAACACAAGCCGCGGATGAGGCCATCTTCCACAAATAGGTAACGGTAGAATCTGTGGGTGTATTTACAGGGGTAGCATTGTTGGCTGCAACAGGGACTGCACGCCCAAGCCCTTCTTGAGCCTCGCCCACTTCGTGTCCATTCATATCAATCATGACAAAGTCGCTCTCAGCTTTTTGCTTTTGGTCGATCAAATTGTGATTGGCTGGCTGAGGCATGGGAGCTGGGTAAATTCTTTGAATTTGTTGCAGTTGTTTCGTTAAGCGTAATAAGTTCTTTAGATCTTGTTTAGAAGTACTCATGTGTCAATCTCCAAGTATGTTAATAATAGAGCCAGTATATAGTGGGATATAACAAAGTACATTTGGGATGATACCCTAAGGTATATGTCTTAGTTCGGTTATTTAAGGCTTATTTCGATGGTGCTTAGCTGTTTATTATTGTTTTTTATGCTGTATTTCCCAAATAAAAGCCCTAATTCAAATAGTCCCCACATCGGCAATGCCAGTAAAATCTGAGAAACAACATCAGGGGGAGTGAGGAGCATGCCAACCACAAAAGTGCCTACAATAATATAAGGTCGAAAATGTGAGAGTTGCTGGATGCTAACAATCCCAGTTCTAATTAGGGTAAACGTGAAAATGGGGACTTGAAAAGCAATGCCTCCTGCAAATAAAAGTGTAAGTACAAAATCCAAATAGTGGCGGATATCGGTAAGCATAGTGACGTTTTTAGGCGTGGTCTGCACAAAAAACTGTAATGCCAGAGGACAAATAATGGCATAGGCAAAGGCAACCCCTAAGTAAAATAGTAATAGGCTAGTGAAAAACACGGGAAGAATAAGTTTTTTCTCATGCCGGTATAGTCCTGGAGCCACAAAAGTCCAAATTTGATACAAGATATACGGCATGCTGATAAAAAGGGCTGCGACTAGGGCTAATTTCATGGGCACGGTGAAAGTGGAAGTGACTTCGGTTGCAATTAAAGCACCCCCTTGAGGTAATTGTTTAAGAAGCGGTGTGGCGAGGGTGGTGTATAAAAACTCATCAATGCAAAAAAAGAACAAAAATATTAAACCAATAATAACAGAACATTGAATTAAACGGCGTCGAAATTCAATAAAGTGTGGAATATAATTATGCATACTCACTGCGCTCGCAATGACGATAGTTACCCATAAGCTGACGACATTGACTGCTCGGATCCATTTTTTGGCTAGGAGCAGAAGAGGATAAGGGATATTGTTTTTGAGGGATTCGAACCCAGGGATGGACTGGTTCGGAAGGGCAGGAGCCCGTTCCCGAAAAAACAATATCCCTTATCCTCTTCGTATTTTTGGTATATATATTTTTTTGGTATATATATTTTCGGTGTATAGTTTGAGATTTCAGAGATTTCAGAGATTTCAGAGATTTCAGAGATTTCAGAGATTTCTGAAGTCTTTGAAAGCTTGAGTATCTGAAGTAGCTATGAATCATTTTCAATCATTGTGGTGAGTTAAATTTTTGAAAAATTGCTTGGCTTAAATACTTAAGCCGCCCTAAGGCCTTGCCTAACATATATGAAATTTCCGGAAAACGTTCAGGTTTAATGACAATCAAAGCCACGATAAGAATCACGACCACTTCCCAGAAACTCATAATTAGATCTTCAACCCATGATTAAATAAAATATTTCATACCACGATTAAATGCTTTAAATCTTAGTGTCGTCAAGTTTTTTGACTTCGTCAGGTTCTTGCAAACCCTTACGAAAATTCCTAAGCGCCTGACCTAAATCGCTGCCAATGTCGCGTAATCGTTTTGTACCAAACAAAACCAAAACGATTAAAAAAATAAGGAGTAAAGATCCAAAACTGATACCGCCTAAACCCATTGTTTTCTCCTTTGACGAATAATGTTTGTTGTAGGGCCGGCACGGGGACCGGCCCCTACAAATGTTTTGTTGTTAGGGCCGCACGGGGACCGGCCCCTACAGTTGAACTGACATTTAATTTACATGGTGGATGAGATCGATCTCCCTGCAGATCCATCGCCTAAAATCTTGGTAACCCACCACCACCCAACACATGAAAATGGATGTGATCAATTTCTTGCCCACCGCCTGCACCCGTATTGATAACCGTCCGAAACCCATTGTGCAATCCTTCTTGCTTGGCCACCATGGGTGCCACAAGCAACATATGAGATAAGAGTTTCTCATGAAGGGGCTTGGCTTCAAACAAATTATTAATGTGTTCTTTGGCAACGATTAAAAGATGAACCTTGGCTTTTGGGCGAATATCGCGAAATACCACAACTTGATCATCATCGAAGATCTTATCCGAAGGGATCTGGCCTGTGATTATTTTGCAAAAGATGCAGTCAGTCATCGAAAATAACTCCTTGCAAACAGAACGATAATACTAAGACTAATCCCAAATAGGATGCCAAGGCAAATATCTATCATAGAAAAACGACTCAGGTTTGTCGACGCTTTAGAATGGTGTGGATTAGAATATTGTGGATTAAGGTGGTAATGTCGACCTCCGGGATCATGGGATTGAAATGTTCTAAAGTGAGAGACATCGATTTGGGAAGCATTGACTAGGGCCTCATAAATAAGATTTGGCAATTCAGGCAGCTTGTCTAACCAGAAAGGTCCATACAATTTTAGTTTTTTTAAAAATGCTCGAGGACCCATCTGAGTTTTGACCCATTTCTCTAAAAAGGGATGGGACGTTTTCCAAAGATCAAGTTCGGGATACAATTCTCGACCCAACCCTTCAACGGTCAGGATGGTCTTTTGTAACAATATGAGCTGGGGTTGAATATTTACATGGAAATGTGCAGCCGTTTGGAAGAGACGTAATAATAATTTGCCCACGGAAATTTCTTTCACTGGCCTTTCGAAAATAGGCTCGCAGACGGCTCGAATGGCGGCTTCAAATTCATCAATGCGGGTGGTGTGTGGTATCCACCCTGATTCCAAATGCAATTCTGACACTCGACGATAATCACGTTTAAAGAAAGCTAAGAGGTTTTCAGCTAGATACCGTTGATCTTTGGTATCTAAGGAGCCCATAATCCCGAAATCAACCGCAATAAAAAGAGGTTTTTTAGGGTTTTGTGGAGAAACGAAGATATTGCCGGGGTGAATATCGGCATGAAAAAAGCAATCCCTAAACACTTGAGTGAAAAAGATTTCAATCAATTGTTCTGCCAACTGTTTGAAATCAAAACCACTTTGTCTTAGCAAATCAAAATCATAAATAGGGATCCCATAAATTCTTTCCATCACCAAAACATTGCTATGGGTAAGTTCCCAAAAAATTTCGGGGATATAAAGTTCAGAAGAATGTAAAAAATTGCGTCGTAATTGTGAAGCATTGGCGGCTTCTTGCATTAAATCCAATTCATTGTTTAATACTTTTTCAAATTCGGCGATCACCTCTTTAGGTTTAAAATGACGGGCAATTTTAGAGTATCGATGCGCCAGCGAAGCCATGGTTTTAAGTAAAGCTACATCGCGACGAATGATCTTATGAATATGGGGTCGAAGTACCTTGACAATGGCTTTTCGCCCATCAAGCAGAGTCACGGCGTGAACCTGTGCAATGGAGGCAGAAGCTAGTGGATCGGGATCAAATTCTTGAAACAAGTAAATGACTGAGCTCCCCAAGGCTTCTTCGATTATTTTTTTGGCAAGTATACCTTGGAAAGGAGGAACCTTATCTTGCAAACGTACCAATTCTTTGATGATATCTTCAGGAATAATATCAGGCCGTGTGGATAATAACTGACCAAACTTAACAAAAATGGGTCCTAATTCTTCTAGAGCTTCTCGAATTCTTACTCCTCGAGGTTTTTTGGCCTGAGGCAAATAACGAAAAGGGGAAAAGAGGACTAAAAATCTAAGAGGCCCCAGCAAATGCGTGGCAAGAATGATTTCATCCAATTGATGTTTTAATAAAACATAACTGATATGGAATAAGCGAATAAAGCGGGTAATCGGGTTCATATGTTCCTACCCTTGTTTTCTTCGGGTGCTTCAAACGCGTTCGTACTAAGTGTTGGATTCTGTAGCAAACGGTTTATTCGTGCTTCGCATCGATCGACGTCCGATCGTAGAGTATCAACAGATCTTATAAAATTCTCCAATTCAATCGAATGTGGAATTAAGCGGCCTTCTTCCTGGAGGTAATCACGTGTGCTGTGAGTTAAACTGTCAAAAAATTCCTGTTGTCGTTTTCGGGCTTTTTTAATAATTTGAAACGCCGTGTGTGCAATGGAATCATTAGTGATGCAAGAAAAAGCTTCTTCCCAATCAAGATCTAATTCTAAGAACAAAGTTTGTATTGCCTGGGCGGTGTCGGTGTCTCCTTCCATGATAAGACCAAGCTTTGTGGCGTTTTGAACATTTTTGGTGGTAGCCAAAGAAAGCAGAGCAGATAGGGGGGGCTTTTATAGTTGTATTGCTGACGGTTAAATCATTTGAACCCAAAGATGCAAGCGAGATCCCCTGCTCGGTGAAAACAACGTGTACTCGGATGGGGACATCAAGGATTCTAAGATCTAGACTTTTCCCTTTTAATTGTCGTAAGCGGTTGGGGGCCCCTGCATCGAATTGTAAGGCCTTGTTAATCAGGTGTTCAACGACAGAGTAAAAAGTCCGCATTAAAATTTAAAACCTCGATGGATGGCCACAATGCCCCCTAGAATATTTTGGTAGTCGACACGTTGGAAGCCTGCCTCACACATCAGTGTTTTAAGATCCTCTTGATTGGGATGCATACGAATAGATTCTGCCAAATATTGGTAACTTTCGCTATCATTACAGATAATTTTTCCTAACAAGGGCAGCACGGAAAAAGAATAACTATCGTAAATTTTATTTAAATGACTCGAGATGGGTTTGGAAAATTCTAAAATTATTACCCGGCCACCTGGCTTTAGTACTCGTAACATTTCTGTCAGTGCTTTTGCCTGGTCTGTAATGTTGCGTAAACCAAAGGCAATGGTAATGCAATGGAAGTGATTGGTGTGAAAAGGTAAAGCTTCTGCACTGGCTTGAATAAATTCCACCCCTTTAACAATCCCAGCATCCACTAACCGAGCTCGACCACGATTTAGCATGGCATTGTTAATGTCGGCTAATATCAACTGGCCTGGACTTTTAAGTTTTTGGGCAAGCTGAATGCTTAAATCGCCCGTGCCACAGGCCAAATCTAATACTTGATGATGCGGTTG
>Ga0207154_1064_pt1 | contig 10332 bp, 7 predicted proteins | sample Alteio_BWMinHeat_28_FD_153576 | JGI IMG/M metagenome (GOLD analysis project Ga0207154, IMG submission 153576) | Enriched cells from forest soil in Barre Woods Harvard Forest LTER site, Petersham, Massachusetts, United States -... | ecosystem: Environmental > Terrestrial > Soil > Temperate forest >... | reverse complement strand
ATTCGACAATTCCTCTTCCAGTATAGATACCGACACCCAACGATACTCCTCGACTTCCTGAGGATCGACCTTAATAGAAACCGTATGTTGTGAATCTTCTTTAAATTCACCTAATAGCACATGATCGAACTCATGCTCAATCAAACCATTTTCAAAAGCAGCGCGATATACAAATGACCCTACCACACGCAGAGGAATTGAAAGAGACATTTCTTCTTTTAAACGACGTTCTGCAGCCAAAACGACGGGCTCGTTTAATCGAGGATGGCTACAACAGGTATTGGTCCACAATCCTCCACAATGATATTTATCAATGTGACGCTTTTGTAAAAGAAATTCGATCTCTTCACCCTGTTTTCGATAGATAAATACAGAAAAAGCACGATGTAAAAGACCCAACTGATGTGCTTTAATTTTTTCTTCGGTGCCAAGAACTTCGTCTTTTTGATTGACCAACACCACTTCTTCCAGGTTGGATGAGAGTGGGCTGGATTCACTAGTTTTAAGTTCATCGCTTTCTTTTCTAGATATAATCATTATAGTTCCTTAACGGTCACGGGTAGGCCCCGAGACCAACCCCTACCATCGTCTTCGTCGAGGCCATCGTAGGGGCCGGTCCCCGCGCCGACCCATCGTTGAGGCCGTTCCACGTGCCGGCACATTTCGCTCCATGGATCCACCACTAATACATTTGGAAATAATTCATGAATTGTGTTTTGATCCTTTTCTAAAAATAACAATTTTAAATTAGGGCCTGCATCTTGGGTAAAATAAACAGAAAGCCCCTCGGCTCGATACTTCCAAACGTGTTGCATTAAATTTAAGGTCTCTGGACTTGAAAATTGAATCGCTGGCTTTGCAGTCAACATTAAAGCATGCATTGCAATCGCATTTGATTCTGCGGCCTCCCCTAATGCAATAAAATCTTTCGCAGCAATGGCGTCTTTAATAATTTTTAGATCCTGATCGACTTTCTTAGGCCATTGTCGATAAAATATCGAGGTTTCCTTTGTTCTTTGCATCGCCAAACGAGAAGAGATGGTTTTTTGTTTTTGATCAACAATTAATAAACCTACTCGCAATTCTGGCCAAACTGCTTCCATTCGGGTTGCTTTGCTGTCTAGTCCATCGTCTCGTTCCCCTTTTTCCCATTCAACAAATCCATCCCATAAGGAACGACAGGCTGAACCACTGCCAAGTCGAGCAAGCACCGATAATTCAATTGCAGACAAATCCCACCCATATAATTTTTTCAATGCTTTAACCAACGCAGCAAATCCGCAGGCTGAAGAAGCCAATCCGGCCGCGATAGGGATGTTAACCTCGGTTTCAACTCGATATCGTACGGAGGGCCTGGGTCTAAAGAGATCCAAGAATTTTGTTAATCTTTGTCCAAAAGAATTTTCTTGCAAGCTTTGCCATGCAGACAATTCATGCCCATTAACACAAATACTGTCTTGAATGTTGTTAGTTATTTTTGACTGGATCCCCGCATCCGCGGGGATGACGACAGGCCTATCATTCTCCATCTCTGATATTCGTGTACACGCCCCAAGCTTCCCTAAAGAAATTGATAAACTATTTGTCAATGGCAGATTCAATTGCTCATCCCGTTTACCCCAATACTTACATAAGGCAATATTGCTGGGAGCAAATGCTTGAGCTTGTTCCTGAATCGACACAGGCTCTTTAGGTTGATTTTTCAAAAGTTGTTCAACAATATCTTTTGATTTCATAACTGCATCATCACTTTAATCAGAGTCTCGTCATTATAAACTGGATTGCTTCGGCCCTAAAAGGCCCTGCAATGACGTAAAGCCTAAAGGGCCTCGCAATGACAACCCTAGAGCCATCGTACTTAATCGATAAATTCATCGAACCCCCTCAGGCGCAACCTGCAAGTTTATTATTTCTCCCTCTTCGCATTTTCCAAGCCCAATCACACAATCGCCAAGGCCCGATCCTGAAATTTTTGCACCATAAATAGAATCTTGGCATCTCAAGCCATACACTAACTGCTCTAATTCTCGAGTCGATACCCCCAATGAACTTTGCAATCCATGGTGAACGTTCATTAATAGACCAAATTTTTTCCAATCTTTTTCCATCAGAGCAATCCGACCTTGCTCTGTACATAATTCAATGGCATTAAACAACTTTTCAAATAACTCTTTATTTTCCCTGCGCAGTGACTCCACAAAATCGACAACTTCCTGTGTGGAAGTTTTATAGCCCGAATATATAGCTACTAGAGGTGGAAAAACGTTCAAGGGTTCAATTTCAAAAAAATCCTCAAAAAAGTTGTAACCCCCAAAGCCTTTAATATAAGCAGGGCGCAGAAGAGGATAAGGGATATTGTTTCTGAGGGATTCGAACCCAGGGATGGCCTGGTTCGGAAGGGCAGGGAGCCCGTTCCCGACCGGACCAATAGTGTATTCCTTACCGGGAAGAATCTCTCGTCGAAGACGAGAGTTCTTCAACAAACAATATCCCTTATCCTCTTCGTGTTTTTGATTCTTCACGTGTTTTTGATTCTCTTCGTGTTTTTGATTCTCTTCGTATTCTTGGTAACATTTTGGGTCATCATTCTTGTATCGAGGTTGATGACGATGGCCCTTCTGCTGAGGATTAATCCGATAAAAAATCAATCCGCCATACACAGACGCGGCAACATCGGCACCCGAACCGACCCCTTGTATACATTGAATGATCGATCTTGCAATCAGAAATAGTTTCTTGCGATTGTTTTTTTCATTGATTCTATTGTTTGTTTCATTGATTCTATTGTTTTTTCCACTCGTTGAAATATTCGCTGTATTTTCAGTTCGCACTTTTATTAATTGTTCTAAAACATGAACAGTAGCCACAACCACGGCCGCAGAAGAACCAAAACCAATTTTATCTGAAAATTCAGATTTAATGTCTAATTCAAACCCCAGAGAAGCCCCCTGAGAAGACCCCTGAAAAGACGGCAATAAATTCTCAGCATAATATTTAATAGTTTCTAAAACAAATTGAAACGGAGGAAGTGATTGATTGCTAACAATTTCAGGTAAAGTACTAGCAAATTCGCCTAATGCAGAATGAATCTTTACCACATTATCAATTCTAGTTCGCAAAATGACCGTAATAGATTTATCGATGGCCGCCACCAAGGCAGGCTTCCCATGCAATACGGCATGTTCACCCATCAGCATTAATGATCCAGGCGCCGTTGCAGTTAATAGCTGGGGGCAGTAACTTTGATCGTTTTGAATATCACCACGTCTCATTTTTTCATCAAGGCAACTATCCGATTGACTAGACAATTCGAGTTCCAAGAGTATCCCCTACAACGGTTTGGTGTGTGTAACCGTATTGATTTATATGCTTAAGAATATTTTCTGAAATACCTTCAGGACCTAACACCCAAACCACCCCTCCCGATTCACCTTGGACAGAACCTGCTCCACAAATTTTAGCGGCGCCACCTTCTTTTTCAATCGCTGCAATAAAATCTTGAATTCTTTGAGGAACCACACCAATGTTCACCAATAACTTATGATTTTCGCGAATGGCATGACACAAGGATATAATATCATTATTTTCTAAGGCTTGTTCCAACGCATTGGTCACCGCCTTAAAATCAAATGCAATGTGTGAATTTTCAAAATGGACTGCCGTTGCCGACACACATTGCCCCGTGGTTGCCTCCGGTTTTCCTGTATGAACAATGGTAATGGGAAATCGTGGCAGAGTGCGATTACTATAGTTTCCATCTTGAAACCTTAGACATCCCCCTCTCAATGCCAATTGTAAATCAAGTCCACTGGAACGGCCATGCTGTAAATTTTCAGCTTCTTTACCCAATGTCAAATACTTTGCAGTATCAATATCGATGTTAAAAAAATGGGCTAATGCAAACAAGGTACTCATCACGGTGGCTGCCGATGAACCCATCCCACAACCAATAGGAATATTGGAAACCGTTCGGATCTCCACCCCATGAGATAGAGGAATATGTGCAGTTTCCAACAAATTCGAAACCGTAAATTGCAATAATTCAAAAGGCATCTTTAACACTTCCCGAATCGTGCAATTTCCTTCTAAAAAAGCATGATATTGTTCAAGTATTCGTTGTTTTAAACCATGCAAGGTGCTCACGGTAAAAGACCTGGCATATTCTAAATTTAAAAAATTAAAAAAGATTTTAGGAGAAAATTGGGGCGCAGAGCTTGATTTAATGGTACTTTCAGCAAAACAATCAATCGCCAAGGCAATGGCCGGCATTCCGTAAACCACCGAATGTTCACCGGACAAAATGAGTTTAGCAGGAGATCGAGCCTTTAATTGCTTATTCATAATATTGCTTCATTTTGTTCATAACAATTCTTCTTTATTTTCATAATCATTCTTCAATCTGGAAAACTCTATTCCAGAACCCTTATTCATCTTGGGTTCTCTCATATAAACGCTTATGATCCTTATGTCCCGCCAAACGATATTTGCCTTTTTTATAACCCATCAACGCCACGACACTGCCATCGACTGGATGACGAAAATTATAAAATGTTTCATACTGCTCACAGGTAAGCGCTTGTCTTTTATTCAACATATGCTGATGATATTCGACATCTATTACATTACGGTACCCTTCTTGCACCATGCCTGAGAAAAATTCACCCACACAACCTGAACCATAACTGTAAAAACCAATACGCTCGTTTGTAAGATCCGATGCTGTATTTTCGAGCAACGAAATTAAACTTAAATATAAGGCTGCGGTATAACAATTCCCAGTAATCCGTCCATATCGTAAAGCAGGACCCAACTGTTGTTCTAATTCTTCATTTGATAATTTGGGCAACCCATTAAATTTTATTAAACACTGATGGGCTTTTTCAACCAATTTGGGAACAGGCACATGATAGCAAAAACGACTGTGATCAAACACCGAGCGTTTAGAGATTTGAGAGTATTGCTCCCAAGTACGCTGCAATACTCGCAAATACACTTCACAGGAATATTTTCCTTCCACCAAGGCTTCTTCTCGATAATTCGGTCGCCAAAAATCCATCACATCTTCGGTGTAAAAACCCGCTTCGGGTTCTATTTCCAATAATCGAGGATTGGCCGACAATAACATGGCAACGGCGGCGCCCCCCTGAGAAGATTCACCTGAAGTATTCAAACCGTATTTAGCAATGTCGGAGGCAATCAGCAGAATTTTTTTATTGGGGGTTTGTTGCAACATCGCCAGGGCCATTTGCAACCCCGCCGTGGCGCTGTAACATGCTTGTTTTAATTCTACCACTCGACATCGTGTAGGAAGTTTAAGTAAATGATGTACGAATATTCCTGCAGCTTTAGATTGATCGACCGAACTTTCGGTTGCGAACAATAACAATTCGATATCATTAACATCTGTATCGCGTAATAATCGATGTCCAGCATCGGCTGCCATCGTCACAATATCTTCATCCGGGGGAATAACGGCCATTTTCTCTTGACCTAATCCCGTATAAAATTTATTCACATCAATGGAACGCGCTTGTGCTAAGACTTTCAAATCTAGGAAATAATGCGGCGTGTAAAAACTCATGGCGTCAATGCCAACTTTTAACATGCGCTCACCTCATCAGTTCGTTTCTCATTGTAGTGATTGTCTCGAGAAGGATTTTCTCGAGACCGATTGTCTCGAGAGGGTTCGTAGTGTGACGGATCATGTCGTGATGGATTGTCTCGCCCCATTCGCTCTAAACGTAAATGACTGCGCATCAGTTCACCTGGATTAGTTTGCGCGGCCAACAAAGATAATTCACCACATAGAACCGTCGCTCCAACAATGGCTGCTAAGCGCTTGGCATTTTGACCAGGCTGCCGCTCTGCCAAACATCCCATCATTGCCAAATTTTCCTGAACAAAATCACCGTGCTTACCATTTCCCACCGTTCCAACAATCACATTAGGCAGCGTCACTGAAAAATAAAGATCATTGTCTGGCCCTTGCAGTTCCGTCTGTACAATACCCTGAGAACCTTCAATAATATTTGCTGCATCTTGCCCTGTGGCTAAATAAATTCCCAACAATATATTTGCAAAATGCGCATTGGCAGAACGAATTCCTCCCGCCAGCAAAGTTCCAATCAGATTTTTTTTAATATTGAGTTGAACAATTTTTTCTGCAGTGGTGTTTAAATGATGTTGACAGACCACCTTCGGAATGGTCATTTCAGCCACCACATATTTTCCGCGACCTAAAATTCCATTGATGGCGCTTGTTTTTTTATCGGTGCACAAATTTCCCGAAATAGAAACGTATTGAAGTTTGGGGTAACGGCTTAAAATCCATTCCAATAAGGCATCGGCTGCTTGAGTGGTCATATTATGACCCGAGGCATCGCCTGTGGTCATGGCAAAACGAATATAAATAAGTTTACCAACTATCTGAATATTCCAATCTTCAAGCCGAGTAAAACGACTGGTTTTTGCCACCACTTGTTCAAGTTCTGAACGATAGCCCTTAAGTGCAGACATTATCGAATGAGCATATTCGGCATTGGGCCCTTCAACGATCACTGAACGTGTCATACGATCGTCCACCACAGTCACCAAGATTCCCGGCGTTAGTCGTGAAACCTTAGCCCCACGGTTGGTGGAAGGCCATAAAGGCGATTCAAAGGTCGCCATGGGCACCATGATTTCTTCAGAAAGAACCTGACCCGTAATTTTTATAGGACCTACCCTTCGCATTGGAATAGCTGCAAATGGCTGGGAATTTTTCAAGATAAACCTCAAGACTGAGTAAGAATCGTAACGGCTATTATACGGGTCTGCCAGCGATTTTCAATAGAACAATTAGAATAATGACTTAAACTTTCTGTGTCGCCTTTAATGTCGGAGATCATATTGGTATGTCCAGGGCGGACCTGACAGTCATTAGCGTGATCATTCTGGAATATCCAGGGCGGACACAGGGGTCCGCCCCTTCAGATTTTGCAAGAAGATCTCATAAAATTATCTTTGAATACATGACATATGATGAAGTTATTCATTATGTATTTGTATTCACATATTATTTTTTGTTGATTAACCCCGAGGTCCAGTTCGAGTCGCAGGTCCACTTGGTTTGCGTGCAAAGGAAGGACGGGCAGGACCAATTCCTGCAGCACTACACGTTCCTGCAAGACTTCTAGTCGAACCCGTACTCGGTCGTAAAGAGGAAGTTCTGGCAAGACCCCTTATGACAGGCGTAGTCAGTGTTACTGTTCTTTGTGGTGCGTGTATCGCAGGTAGAGCAGCTGCAGCAGCACCTGCACTTGGCGCTCGAGCACCAGCACTAGGCGTTGCAGCACCATTCATCAACATAGGTAAAAAGGCAGGGCCCGATCTAGGGGATGGCGAAGCCAATGACAGAGGTGATGACCCCGCTACCGATTGTTGTGCAGGCGTTGGAGGTGAAGCTGGGGCTGGAGCTGGGGCTGGTTTTGCTACAGCATTCTGTTCATCCAAAGGTGCAGACGATCCGGAATAAGCCATTGCAACACCGGGAACAGATGCAGCACCCGGAACAAGTGCAGCCCCTGGAACAGATACAACACCGTGAACAGACCCTACACCCGCGAAAGTACCTGCTGTCGAATCCGCACTTTCTCTCGCTAGACTGTGAAAACTAGGTAACGTGGATGTCATACCGGTTGCCGATGCTCCACTCATTGGTGTTGAAGTCACTGCCGCCGTTGGGTTGCTGACGGGAGGATCTTGAGGTGTTCGAACCTCCACTGCAACAGAAGGGCCAGTTGCAGTGGGGATTGTAGAAACTTCATTGGGATTTCCAGGTTTTTTTCTACATTTATCATAAATTCTATAACAACACGACGTAATCCCTTTACCAAACACAAATCCGGCGCTTCCAAAACCCACGGATCCAAGAACTAACGGAATGGCGCCAACACTACCATACCCAATGCCAATTGCAAGGCCAAAAAGAATTCCACCCGTAACTCCACCGATAACATTGCCTAGTACTTCTTGATAAGAAAAACCTTCTACGATTTCCCGATTCGTTGCTCTATCTTTATCGTTCTCCTTTTTTTGAGTTTCCGTATAGGCTTTTAAGGCTTCTCTTTCTTTTTTACTTTCTTCCTGCAGTCTTTCCATAAATGCTTGATTGCTTTTTATTGCATCTGCTGATGCAGCGATAATTGATTCTGTCGTTCTGTTCATAGCCAATTGTTGTCTATTCAAAATACATTGTTGCCTGACAATTCTTTCCTGACTCATCACTATCATTTGACGTGTTTTTTGAGTATCAAGAGGAATACGGATAGATGCACCGTCTACTACATCACCAAATAAAGCATCTTCTTCTGCTACAGATCCACTTAATAAAGGGTCTGTTTCAGCGATATCACTGCGTACTTTTTCCTCTATCGCTTTAGGATCTGCTCCACCTCTATGAAAAGAATTTGATCTCGCGGCCACAGCGCTTGGTGTACTACTCATAATTAATAATCTCCAAATATTTAATGTCTACTTCATTTGAATTTTCTCTATCTGAATTAAGAATCAGAACTAAATTATTCTACTAGAAAAACTAACTCATTGGCAATGCTTTAATAACCATATGATATTATTATCTTTTTATCAATGGAATCAAACTCATCAACTATAAAAACAACATCAACCCGATGGTAAAAATGGGCAATGCCGCGGTCATGCTATCTATTCTATCCAAAATACCTCCATGGCCAGGTAACAATACACCACTGTCTTTCAAATGTTGTTGACGCTTAAATAGACTTTCAAATAAATCGCCGACAATCGAAAATAAAACGGTAATCACATTCAACAAAGCCCAGGGTAAAAAAGCAGTCCTAATTTCAAACATAAAATAGCTAATGACGGCCACAATGAGAGTACACAGCATAGCCCCCATTACCCCCTCCCATGTCTTACTCGGACTGATCAGAGGAGCTAATTTATGTTTACCCCATTTTCTGCCCGCAAAATACGCCGCCGTGTCAGCCAAACATACCAACACAATGGGATACAACAACCAAGTAGTGCTGACTGAAAATAAGGCAAACACACTGGCCCAGGTCGGAACTAATATGAACAAACCAATCAGCAAATTGAAATGTTTTGATTGATAAAAAATTCGACCTTTTGGGTAAATGGCCAAGCCCACACTGGCTAAAATCCAAAACCCAAGGACAAAATAAGCAATATCTGTTTTAATTGCCTCAAGATTCGAAATATGGCTTATCCCAAGGGCATGAAGTATTGCAAAAAAACTAAAGAGGATAATCGGCATACTGATGAATGCGAGAACCCTTCCCCAAGCGGTTTTAAAGCCTGCGAGCTTGCACCATTCTGCCGCGGCACAGGCCATAACTCCAGCTGAAATGCAGGCAAAAATAAAAGGGGAGCTGAACAGTATAATGATTAATAAGAATACAATTAAAACGATAGCGGTTAGTACACGTGTTCTAAGCATTAGCGCAGTGTTCTTCGAGTTGAGGGTGTTTGAGCTGGGTGTTTGCATTGCTGGTGTTTGCATCGTTTGTGTTCCGGTTTTCATGTTCATCCACTTTATCTCCTGTATGATCCACACAATCCGCATGATCAACATGATCAACATGATCCACTGTGTGATCGACCGTATGACCAAAACGTCTTTGTCGTGTGGCAAAAGCATGCAAAGCAAGCTCAAATTCTTTTTCACGGAAATCTGGCCATAAAGTTTCAGTGAAATACAATTCAGTATAGGCAATGTCCCAAAGTAAAAAATTACTGATTCGTTGTTCACCCGAAGTGCGAATCAAAAAATCAGGAGGAATAAATTCTCCTAATGACATGGCTTTCTGAAAAACCTCTTCTGTAATGTCAGAAGAGGTTAGTTCACCACCAGCAACTTTTTCACTCAAAAGACGTGCGGCGCGCACAATGTCCCATTGCCCACCGTAATTCAAAGCGATGTTAACACACAACCCCGTGTTATGTTCTGTCAACCGCTCTGCTTCATTCATCACATTTCTCAATTCAGCACTAAAAGGGGCGCGATCCCCAATCACATTTAAACGAACATTATTGTTAATTAACTCTTGGATTTCATTTTTCTGGAAGGCTTTTAGAAATAAGGCTAAAAGGAAATTCACCTCAGCTTTGGGACGAAGCCAATTTTCGCTGCTAAAGGTAAATAGGGTAAGCACTTCGATTTTCTTTTTTACACAGGCTGCAACAATGGCACGAACCGATTCTGTTCCTTGTTGATGTCCAGCCACGCGAGGTAACAACCGTCGGGTCGCCCAACGGCCATTTCCATCCATGATGATTGCAATGTGCCTTGGG
>Ga0207154_1063_pt1 | contig 10816 bp, 9 predicted proteins | sample Alteio_BWMinHeat_28_FD_153576 | JGI IMG/M metagenome (GOLD analysis project Ga0207154, IMG submission 153576) | Enriched cells from forest soil in Barre Woods Harvard Forest LTER site, Petersham, Massachusetts, United States -... | ecosystem: Environmental > Terrestrial > Soil > Temperate forest >... | reverse complement strand
AAGCTCTGCAGAATGTTTTTTGAAAGCTTGATTACAAACGCCCGGAGCTTTTGTGTTTCGAATGTTAACTTGTGGTTTTGGATAGAAAATCTTATTCTAGGTTTTTTGTGGCAAGGAAATTTAAAATTATGACAAATTCGAATACAACCCTGATTACGGGGACCAATCGTGGGATTGGTCTTGAATTTGTTAAGCAATATGCAGCAGAAGGATGGCGGGTTTTTGCCTGCTGTCGTAATGCGAAAGCGGCGATGGATTTGCAGAAGCTTGCACAAAAATTTCCAGGAATAAAGATTTTTGAAATGGATGTTACCAATGCAGCACAGATTCAGGCAGTCAGCGATCAACTAAAAAGTGAAACGATTGATCTGTTAATAAATAATGCGGGAGTCTATGGTGACGAACATCAATTATTTGGAAAAATTTCGATGGAGACGATGCAACAGGTTTTTTTAACTAACGCCGTTGCTCCTTTGATAATAAGTGAAGCATTTATTGAACAAATTGCAGGCAGCAAACTTAAGATGATTGTGACAATTACAAGTAATATGGGCAGCATCCAAGAGAATTCTTCGACCGATGCTTATGCGTATTGCGCCAGTAAGGCGGCTGTTAATATGATTATGAAAATTGCTTCGAATGATCTTCAGAGCAGGGATGTCCATGTTTTATTGTTGCATCCAGGCTGGGTGAAAACCGAAATGGGTGGGCCGGATGCTCCACAAGATGTACAAAGCAGTGTGGCTAAGATGAGGGATGTTATTGCCAATAATTCTAAGACAACGGGGAAATTTTTATCTTATTTAGGCCAAGAAAAACCATGGTAAATAAGTCTGGGTTTTGTTTTCTTTTAAATATATATTAGGATTCAAAGATGACTCCAATTGAGTACAGCGTGCTTGATAATTCTCAGTTGCTTAATGCTGCAATCGCTTTGCCAAATACAGGAATTTTAAAAGTTGATCCGATTTATTCCTATTGCTATTTAAAGGTGCATGATGATTTTATTCATACTCTTTTTCCGATGATTGGCGAAGAAAATATTCAAATGCCGGATTATTTTTCAGAAAGAACTTCTTTTTTGGGTGCGCATATTAGTTTAGTTTATCCCAATGAATCTAAGAGTAAAGAGATTAAATCTGATATCATGAATGATAAAATTGACCATGCACATAGTTTCCAGGTGGTGAGTTTGATTAAAGCCAAAGTGTATAGCAAAATTATGGTTGGATTGGTTGTAGATGCTCCCAGTCTTGAACAGATTCGGAAAAAATATGGGTTGTCCAGTGAATTAAACTATAATGGCGTGATTGTTCCATTTCATATTACTCTTGCTTGGGGTAATGATATAATGGTATTAAACTTGGGTATTAAATCTGATCTGAAGTCAAGTTAAAATTAGGTAAAATTTATGCTCTTTCCCTATAAAGTGGTTGATCTTACCCATACTCTTTCTGCAGACATTGCTTCCTGGAATGGTTCTTGCGGCTTTCAACAAGACATTAAATTGGATTATCAAGATTGTATAACGGAGGTTAAATTTCGCGTACAAAAGATTAGCCTGCATGCAGGTATTGGAACTCATGTCGATGCTCCATCGCATTGTGTGCCTGGGGGAGCAAGCATTGCGGATTTATCGTTAGAAAAATTGATTGCCCCCTGTGTGATGATTGATGTTTCGGATAAAGCCCATCAAACCTATTCTCTTTCGTTGGATGATGTTAATGCGTTCGAAGCGATGCATGGGCTAATTGATCGAGGTTCTTTTGTGATTGTAAGAACTGGGTGGGATAAGTATTGGTCAATGCCTGAAAAGTATCGAAATGCGTTGGTTTTTCCGAGTATCTCGGGAGAAGCTGCGCAATTGTTGTTAGATAGGGGGGGGGGTGGGAGGAGGTATAGACACTTTATCGCCTGATCGGCCGAATGAAGGATACCCTGTTCATAAATTAATTTTGGGATCGGGGGGGTATATTGTTGAAAATGTTGCCAATGCTGATAAACTGCCAGCAAAAGGCAGTTATTCTTTAGCCCTGCCCATTAAAACAGGGGCAGGGACAGAGGCTCCAAGTAGATTAATTGGATTAATCGAGAGATGAGAGGTGAACAAATGTGTTTTAAAAAGTTTATCGTCGTTGTATTCGTGTTGAAGTGCCTTTGTCTGTGTGCAGGAGGTGCGACTGCGGCAGAAGTGGTATTGCCAGACGATTGGAAGACCTTAGAACCGATTGTTGTTTCAAGAATACATCAAGAAAATCCTAAAATGAAATTATCACAAAAACAGGGAAATTCGTTTGCACACTTTCTAAAAGATCTCCCTGGTTCAACCCATCAATTAAAAAAATTAAAGGATATTTTACCCAAGACAACCGTTGAGTTATTAAGATCCGTGCAGGAACGTGGGGTGCCTATAAAAGAAGCTGAAAAAATGGCAGCATATTTAGAGAAGCTTGTTGCATGGTTTAAATTTAAAGATATAGCGGCTTTTGATGAAAATACCTCTCATATTATTGGAAGAGAATGGTATGAGATTGATTACACCGGGGAAAATATGACCTGGCAGAACCAAAAAATAAAATATGCGCCTGCAGGGATTTTGAATTTTAAATCTTTAGCTATGCTAAAGAAATTTTTTCCGGTGGAGGCAAAACTTCCTTATTTTAGGCAATCATATCTGCCGCAAAATACAACTGAATTTAAAATAGATTCAATAAAAGAATGAGGTAGGTGAGGGGAGAATGCGACATTCCATTGTAGCAAAGATAGAAATTATGCTACAGTGCAGTGTAGCAAAATCACTTTCTGATATTTTTCTTGCACAAAGATTGAATTATAGGAGTGCAATTTATGAGCATGATATTTAAGCCGATCGCCTATTTAGGGTGCCCCTATTCTGATCCAGATCCCATCGTTAGGAAATATCGAGAACGGGCGGTGACCCAAATGGCGTTCGATTTACATGCTAAAGGAATTTTAACTTATTCTCCTTTAACACATAACATGCCTCTCGATAGGCTTGGGGTATTTGGAGATTTTCAAACTTGGTTGGATTTTGATCACAGTATGCTTTCTCGTTGTAATAAATTGCTTGTTTTAAAACTTCCGGGTTGGGAAGAATCAAAAGGACTGAGAGCTGAAATTGAATGTGCAAAAAGTTTGAATATTCCTATTGAAGCAATTGAACCGGATCAGGCTTTTTTAGAAAAAATAACTTGCTCTGAAGAATCTTTGACACCCATGGCGGAACTTTTAAAACAAGTCAACATTCTTGTCGAAGAACGAGACTGGTCACAATTTCATTCTCCTAAAAATTTAGCAATGAATTTGCAAGTTGAATCTTCTGAAGTAGCTGAACATTTCACTTGGTTAACTGAAGATAAAAGTTATCATTTAACTCCAAAACAAAAGCAGGAGGTATCGGCTGAGCTAGGTGATGTTTTGATAAGCTTAGTTCAATTAAGTGATACATTAGGGATTGATTTGATTAATGCGACGATGCAAAAAATTGAAAGCATTAAGAATAAATATCCAAGCGGTCTTTCTAAGGGAAAGGCCATTAAGTATACCCATTATGAAAAAATTGATTCACATTGATGCATTATGGTGGTAAAAAAGATTTAATATTTACACTATAAATTGTTAAATGGGACAATTTTAGTTTTTCTATGTCATAAAGAAAGCTTGTGAATAAGCATAAAAAGTGGTATTATTATAAGTCATCAAACTTAAAAATTTGTTCTTGAAATTATTCTTAATTAATTGAATTTAACTCCGGAGTAAGTGATGGGTTTTGTATCTAGATTAAAAGAAGTCATTGTTTCTCGCATTAGTTCAAATAGAGTTGTGCGTGCAATTTCCCCTTATGTGTCAAAAGCAAAAGAAAAAGTAACTGCTGGAATTGGTGGGGTAGCAAACGCTGTAAAACAAAAAATAGTACGCCGTTTAGGATCCTATAGATTTGCACAGGGAATTTCCCCTTATTTTAAAAGCGAAAAGCTCTTTGAAGGTGTCAGTGTGGCTAGCGCTTTTACCGTGATACACATTGCAGAATTCTATTTAATGAAATATTTCACTCATAGATCACAGGATGTTGAAAGCGATTCAGCTTATGGAAATTATGGTGCTGCAATAGGAAATATGTTGATCACCACAACTACGATGACTTTAAAGTTTTGTATAATGCTTCGGTTAAGTCTTTCTCTTGATACGGAAATAAAAAAGGATATCTTTCATAAGTGGCTAAAGAATGGTAACAGCGCTGCATTAAAACATGTCCAGGAGCAGGGTCTTGAACAATATGATTTTTATGTAGTTGCTGTGTCTGAAGTACCTCAATTGAGCAAAGTAAAAGTAGCCTACAAAGATAAATTACCGATACTTATCCAGGACTCAAATTCAAATATTTGGGTCTGTGGAAAGTCTCAAAAAGGTGAAACAATGCTAACATTATTGCCAAAAAAGATGTATAAAGGTATTAAATTTACACGTTCAGTGGTTAAGGTCGAAGGGTCTTCTACATGGTTTGAAATTTATAAAGATATAGCCATTAAAAAAGGGCATGCATCTTCAAAATCACACTTTAATGTACCTGATTTATTATTTTCTCATGTGAATCAATTTTCGAGTAATGCAGTTTCCTTGGCCATTGGTGTCCCTAGTAATCTTATTTCATTAGGGTCTGCCTTCTACATTGCAAGAGGGTATATTAATAATAATTATGTTATCGTTCTTTCGTCTGCCTTTTTGGCGTTTACAGGATTTGTGATGCAAAGATTGGGAGAAAAACAAACAAAATCCCATGAAGACATGAATGAAGAAGGCTCTAAAATTGGAACACGATTGATGTCCATTGATTCTGGGTTCAATGAAATTATTGCATTAAGAACGGAGGGGATTGAATTAGAAGAGGTTTTCAAAGGGTATAAGAAAAAAACAGGTCATTTTGACGCTGTGTTTAGAACAAATGTTCTTGTAAATGCGATTACCAATTATTCATTTAATGGATTTCCATTAATATTTAAATGGTTTGCGCCTAGTTTCTTACCTAAAGAACAATTTTCAAATCAAGCCTATATGGAAGTATTAGGTTCACATTTGGTAGGTATAATGTCCAATTTTAGAGAACTCATTGGTGTCTTTACGGAAACCTATCCAAAAATGAAAATTAGTTTAGATAAACTTCACAAATTGGAAGTTGCTTTTTCAATGTTGGAGGAATTCCATAAATTTCAAATGGAAATATTTAAGCAATTGTATTCAAAGAAACGATTTGTAGTGAAAGATCTTTCTTTTTCAATTCCGAATTTTAGTAAAAATTTAACACTCAATCCTCTTTCCAGAGAAAATGTAGAACAAGTTTTGAACTCAGATGAAGCTTTAGTATTAAAAAATATACATATTGTTTTTAAAGCAGGTCAAGTCTATTTGCTCGTGGGAGAAAGTGGACTAGGGAAGAGTACATTTTTAAAAGCCATTCTTGGGCTTTGGCACTATACTAAGGGACGGGTTTTTTATCCTTGCGGTAAAGATGAAGTCTGTTTTATCCCTCAAAATCCATTTTTTCCCATTGATTGTTCTTTATTTGAAGCCATAACTTATGGTTTGCCCAATCACGATAAAATTGATAGGAAAGAACTCATACGTTATTTAATGTTGCTGGGTCTATCTAAATTAATTCCGCGCCTTGACGACTCCCAAAGCAGTTGGGATTCGTTAAGTCGAGGGCAACAACAAAGACTGGGTATTATTCGAATTCTAGTCCGAGTTCCGAAACCTAAAGTGTTAATTATGGATGAATCAATGGCGAGCATTGATCTCGAAAATCGAAAAATTATTGAAGCTTTACTTAAGCAAGAATTAAAAGAATCAATAATTATTTATACCGAGCATAATCCTTTATCCTTACAAGAGGGTAATACTCAAGGTGCTGAATTGAAGCGTGAAAAGGAAAAAGATGAAAGAGGCAAGGTGGAAGTGCAACCTGACACTGCGGACGTAGATGAAAATGAGGATGCTGGAGAGGATGAACTTAAAGTAGCTAGAGAAGGAACAGGCCTTGGGATGCAACTTGCAAGTGTTCAAAGAAAATTTGATTCTGAAGCATCAGGCACAAGTTTGGATAGGGAAGGTGTTGGTGCATGGGTAGCTTCAGGAACGGAACAATTAAAACCTCAGCAAGCGAAGGAGTTACGTTCTTATTTTCTTAAGCTTCCCCGCTTTTCAACCCAACAGAATGTTATTACGATTGATGAGAAAAGAAAAGCGGTAACTGTGGAGGCTGCAAGAAACGCGTATGGGTAACGTTTAATTCAACTTTTCAAACCACCTAGATTATAAGGTTGTATTTTTATACAGGCCACAAAAACAGTTGAGGCCTAAGCATCCAGAGAAGTGTCCAAATATTTTCATTATTTCTTTCTAAGCAGATCAGAGTCCCGGGTTCAAAGGCAAGGATCTTTTTTTCTTCCCCCGCCAATAGAAGCGAAGACAGCTTTTCCATGAAGGGGAGATGACCCACAAACACAGTATTGTGTGACCAAGATTTTAGTTCATTTGCGAGAGGGGTGGGGTCATCGAGTGGTTCAAGACCCGCTTGAGATTGTATTGGGGTTCGAGGTTGGAAAGCGAGGCCAAGAAGTTCTGCGGTTTGAGCTGCTCTTAATTTCCCGCTATGGATAATCAAGTCGACGGATAGATTGAGGTTTTTTAAGAAAGTGGCCAAATGGTTTATGTCTTGTTTACCTTTTTCGCTTAAGGGTCGGTTTGGATCCACTTCTTTGGCTAGGCTATCTCCATGTTGGATTAAATAAATTTTTGTTCCCTCGTTATTCGTCATGAATACATTCCATTTCTGTACGGTTTTATAATCCATAATTATTATAGAAGGTTTTCTAAAAATATAAAGATAAGACTATAGGTTCTGAGATTGTTTACTTAAGGATGTAACCTTGTTACAATTGATTTACATTTTGGCTTGATAGATAACCTGGAAATTATAGGAAGTTTTAAAGGTAGACTGAAATGAGTAATCGAAAACTATTATTAGCCCATATCCGAAATGGTCGCTATGCGCATGCAGGGGAAGAGGAAGCCATTGATTTAACCATGACTTTAATTAAAAAAAATCCGCAGCATACATTATTAGATGTTGGGTGCGGGTTAGGCGGAACGGCAAATTACATAGAACCCCAGGGGTTTGGAAAAGTGATCGGGATTGATGTTGATAAAGAGGTGCTGGAACAGGCCAAGACGTTTTATCCAAATATTCCTTTTTATTTGTGTGATGCTAATGCTCTTTATACCTTTTTTAAAGACCAGAAGTTTAATGTTTTTTATTCATTTAATGCCTTTTTTTGTTTTAAAGACCAAACTAATTGTTTAAAACAATTTTCTGAAGTTGCGGAAAAGAATGCGGAACTCTTAATATTTGATTATTCGAGCCCAAAACTTTTTTTAGGAAAGAGTCCGTTTATTGATGAAAAGAGTGAATCTCGATCTGCATTATTATTTTCTCCCATTGAGCTATCAACCATTGAAACAACGCTTAATCAAACCCAATGGCAATTAATGAACATAATCAATTTAAATGATAAATATAAACTTTGGTATCGATCTTTAATCTCCAAGATGAAAAGTGAAAAATTAGAGTTAATTGAACGCTTTGGAAAAACAACTTTTGATGATCTTTATACTGGATATATGCGTTTAATGGAACTGTTGGATAAAGGTATAGTGGGGGGATCAATTATTCATGCCAAACATAAGGATTGATCCATAAACAGGGAGACAGTATATGAACGCTGAAGAAATCATTGCTCATTTAAAACGTCAGTATTATGTAATAATTCCATTTGCAATATCTCGTTTGGAAGTTGATGCCGCAATTCAAGCCTTTTTTAAATTTCTCAACGAGCCCGAAGATATTAAAAAACACATTGATTTCACCATTGCTCCACAACACCGCCGAGGCGATGTAGGGTATAAGCACCGCAACCCGGAGGATCATATTTACAATGATAGCAAAGATTTTTTTCATTATAATCCTGAGGTGTTTAATCGATACCCGGAGTTTTTAGATAATAATCCCGCCGTTATGAACTTTATGTTAAAAGCAAAACCCATTTGGGAAGAAGTTTATATATCTATCAGCCGAATGTTGCAGCAGCTTGATACCTTGTTTCCAGGAACACATGAGAAAGTATTTGGCTTGAAGAAAGGAGAGCCTTTACATATTTTATTGCGATTTTTAAAATACGATTGGCGGCAATCAACTAAATATTTAGCTAAACCCCATTTTGATGCAGGTTCATTTACCTTGGCAGTGGCTGAAAGTTGTCCTGGATTGCGAATTGGCAGTTGTCCGGAAAACCTACAATTAGTCAATCATAAAGAAGGAAATGCCATTTTTATGTTGGCCAGTAATTATCAGAAAGTGATTGCTACAAATGATTTGTTGCCGGGTTGGCATGATGTAATTCAATTGGACGAAACACTGGTTGGAAAACCCTTTGCTCGATGGGCGATGGTTGCCTTTATTGATGCTTTGGGAGTAGATGCACTTACAAGAAATGAGACTCATCGATGGAGTTTAGAATCGATGGATTATTAATATATTTCTAATTTTAAGGCTTTGAATTGATTGAAAATATAAAAAATTGTTTTTTCTTTTGGATTAATTTGAGATTAATTTTTTTATTCGAACATTCGATTGCTTCCTCCTTAAATTTATGATAATCTTTCGCATATAAATTAATGCCTACAAAAAATCATTGGTCTTATCGAAGCGCAGGCTTACAAGGTCCTAAAATCCCACAAGGTCCCAAACTATAGATTATTAATTAGGAGATAAATTATGGCTTTTGATGCAAAACAATTACGAGAAAAAATTACTGCAGCACTAACTCAAGACCCAACACAACTGAACCTGCAGGGTGCTTTGGTAGGAGCAGGAGTCGAGGGAATTAAAATTGTTGTGGAGACTCTACAGACCAATACAACCTTAACCACCCTGAATCTCGAGGGCAACAACCTGGGCGTTGCGGGAGGGAAAGCCTTAGCAGAAGCTCTAAAGACCAACAAAACCTTAACCACCCTGGACCTCTGGAACAACAACCTGGGCGTTGAGGGAGGGAAAGCCTTAGCAGAAGCTCTAAAGACCAACAAAACCTTAACCGTCCTGAACCTCGAGTACAACAACCTGGGCGTTGAGGAAGGGAAAGCCTTAGCAGAATCCCTAAAAACCAACAAAACCTTAACCACCCTGAACCTCTCGGACAACAACCTGGGCGCTGAGGGAGGGAAAGCCTTAGCAGAAGCTCTCAAAACCAATACAACCTTAACCACCCTGAACCTCGCGTACAACAATCTAGGCGCTGAGGGAGGGAAAGCCTTAGCAGAAGCTCTCAAAACCAATACAACCTTAACCACCCTGAACCTCGCGTACAACAATCTAGGCGCTGAGGAAGCTGGGATTTTAGCAGAATGCGAGGCGCTGCTTGCTCGAAATCGTGCTCTTCAGCAAAATTGGGCAAAAATAGCTGTTACGGCAAACGCTGTAGTCTCCAATAAAACCTTAGGAGGCGCCGCTCAGGATTTGCTACCGACGATATTAAGTTTTGCAGGGTTTAAGGCACTTGCTAAAGCACCAACTAGCACTCCTGACAAAACAAGTGACCAAGACAAAAAGACAGCAGACGACAAAGATAAGAAAAGCACGGAAGATGTTGATAAAAAAAATACGGGTGATGTCGACAAAAAAACCGCCGCGGCTGCTGCAAGCTCAACGCCAAAGCCTCTACAACCTGCTTTTAATATTCAAAAATTTAGAGGATCACTATTTTTTGCACACTTAGTGGAAGAACTGCAAAAATCGAGTGCTGGTTCTTCCAAACTTCCAAACCGCGATGTCAATGCCTTGCCCGATGGCAACTGTGCTTTTAATGCCATGGTGCTGGGGGTATGCGATTTAATTGTACATAATCAGATTGCAGATCCTAATCTGTATAAAACCTTGGGGGAGTCTTTAAAGATTGCCTCCGATCGGCCAAGCTTTTTAACTTGGCATGGAAGTAAAAGTTCTCCAGAACTTCAAAGAACTCTTGCGCCTATATTCCGTAAACTTGCTATTGAACATATTGAAGCCCATTATCCTCATTACCAAGAAAGCTACCAAGCAGCCTTACAAGCGGCCTTTGATCAATTTAAATTAAACGGGGTCAAGGATGAATCCTTTTGTACCCATCCGTTTATCTTAGCTAAATTTACTGAAGTCAAACAACAAATCTCTGCTAAAGACAGCAAAACCACCGATGAAGAACTAAGACAAGAATTGATACGGTGGTGGGACACAGTCGCTAAGCAACAATACTTCGACACCCTTAAACAACCTGCTCAAAGCGCAGGGCAGTTAGAATCCTGGGGTGGCGATGTTGAAATCTCTGCTTTAGCCAATGTTTTTAAACTCAACATTCAAGCTAAAAAAGAACAACAAACCCAAATGCTAGGCGTGGGCTTTGGCCTTGTTGAAAAACTGTCTGCAGAGGATATTGCTCAACTTGAAGCTTTGCGCCTTGGGACTCGATACCACAATGCATTTCGTATTGAACAAACAGGTGAACAATTAAAGAACTTATTGGACCATCCAGGTCTTACCGCAGAAGAAGTAAAGTGTTTGGATGAAGCAGGCAAACGCAGTCTTTTAGCCTTTAAAAATCCTCCTCATACTCCCTTACCCAGCCATTTGGTTGCTTTACATCCCAAGCTTGAACAGCTTGGTGTTTTCTGCACAGCTAGCGATAAAACTTTTCGCTTTATCAAC
>Ga0207154_1062_pt1 | contig 10873 bp, 12 predicted proteins | sample Alteio_BWMinHeat_28_FD_153576 | JGI IMG/M metagenome (GOLD analysis project Ga0207154, IMG submission 153576) | Enriched cells from forest soil in Barre Woods Harvard Forest LTER site, Petersham, Massachusetts, United States -... | ecosystem: Environmental > Terrestrial > Soil > Temperate forest >... | reverse complement strand
GGTCGAGTTGCGCTATCAGCTTAAGGAAGCTCATAGTCCGGAAAAACGTGGGAAAATTGTGAAGAAATTACGGAATGCATTTCATGTACGAGAAAAAGAACTCGGCAATTGGGTGGGATTGAGTGAATCACGCATCAGCCAAATTGAAAGTACTTTTGAAACATCTGGCGCAATATTAGCAGCATTCGGCGTTACCGAAAGGCATCTGTACCCGGAGGCGGTGATTGATTATCCCGAGTGCTGGAGCGACAGAAAAATAGCCCTCGAAATGGAAGAGGTTAGTGACCCAAAAAGTAAGGGGGAGCTGGCAAGATGTATCTACAAAATCATTATAGCATCTTTATTCCGCCATCCTGAACTGGTCGAAGGCCATATCGGACAAGGTGGTAAAGATGTTCAGGAATGTCTTCATTCCTTGGAGTTAGGAATATTACCCGATTACAGCGATCCGCAACTACAGAAAATATTGACGGCCTCCGGCATTACATGGGGCATGCTACCTAACCGCGACTTATTTAAAAGTGCTAAGGCCATTCCTACGTCAACTGCGGTGCCGGAATCCTCGGAACTCCCTACTAAAAAATAGAGGCCTTCAGGATCACTATCACGTTTCCCTTGGTCATTTTCGTAGAGACTTTGCAAGGATTTAGCAGTTCGCAGATTATTTCTAGCCTGTCTCCTTTTTTCCTCCGTTTTAGTCCTCTCCTTAGGACTCGGTTCATTTTGCTTATTACTCCCGTTTATTTCATTGGGGTTGTTACTCGCGCTCGCTTCTTCATTTCTCTTGTTATTTCTTCCAAGCACAATTCTCATATGATCATAAATAGCTTTTTCCGCTCTCATGCCAACGTATGCGGAGAATTCATTATAGCTGTAACCCTCCTTACTGTTAATAATTGCTGCTAATAGCCCGCTTATTCGGGTGCCATCTCTCAATTCGCCGCATTCAGCCACTGCCCTTAAATTATCTTCGGTAAAGATACTCCCTTTTTTACTAATAAAACGTTGAATTTTAGGTTTACTAAAAACCATATCTAGAATGTGGGAACGCTCGTCTTCTACGATGCGATTCACGATAGAGTTGTATTCTTGATCAAGGCGATAAACCATTTGATGATCCTGCTCATCAGCAGGAGTTTTATGTTCCTCGTAAAATGCATTTCTACGCGCTAACAGCGCTTTTAAATTTGCCTCGGTTTTACTTTGTAGCGCCAGATATTCGGGCGTAGCGACAAATTTCGGCGGTTCAATCTCTGGTGGTATTTCTGTTGTCATGTATTGTCCTAACCATTCTTAAGCAGCCTAAGCCACTTCTTCTGTCAGCACTTCGGTAAGATATACCTTGTTTCCTGCGCTACGCTTAAGCCTTCCGGCCAGTTCCAACTCCAGCAGAATAGTCAGTGCCACTTGCGCTGGGATTTGGCATTGTTCGATGATTTCATCGACCGCAACTGGCGTCGTGCCAAGTTTTTCTAGAATGAGGCGGCGGGTGGCGCCGAGTTCATTGTTGTCTGGTGTGGCAGCCGTATAGTCGGATGCGTAAGCCATAGGCGGGTTCTCCTCAAGCGTGATGTTGCGCAGGTGGGCGATGCCCTGTAGAATGTCGGTGGCGCTTTCAACCATATTCGCGCCCTGCTTGATCAAATGATTGCAGCCGCGTGAGCGCGGATCGAGCGGCGAGCCGGGCACGGCGAACACCTCACGGTTATTCTCCGTGGCAAACCGTGCCGTAATTAGCGATCCGGATTTGAGCGATGCTTCGACGACGACGGTGCCCAGGCTCATGCCGGCGATGATGCGATTGCGTCCCGGGAACGCGCTGCTATAAGGAATGGCGGAAAAAGGTTGCTCGCTGACGATGACGCCGGTTTCGCGTATCTGCTTATAAAGCGCCTCGTTTTCCGGCGGGTAAATATTGTCAATACCGCCGGCGATAACGGCGATGGTACCGGTAGCCAATGATCCTTTGTGCACGAACGTATCGATGCCGCGCGCTAGTCCGGAGGCAATGGAAAGTCTGCTCTCGCTGATTTCCTTAGCCAGCCGCGCGGCGAACTGACAGCCGTTGGCCGAGGCATTGCGCGCTCCGACCATGGCGACGATGTCGCCTTTCCAAAGATGCACGTGCCCGATGACGGTAATCAATGGCGGCGGATCGGAGATGGCATGCAGCAATTTGGGATAATCTGGCGCGCCATACAAAATGATGCGCGCGCCAAATGTTTCCACCGCTTCCATTTCCTTTTGCGCCGCTTCGCGCGGGCAGGGGATTAAAGCTTGCCGACGCCCGCCGCGCACACTGAGTTCGGGCAATGCGGCCAGTGCTTCCGCCGCTGCGCCGAAGCGCCGTATCAGCTGGAAAAATGTTACTGGCCCGACGTTAGGCGTGCGTATCAACTGCAGGACGTCTAGCGTATTCTCTGCCGCCAGACTGGGATATTGCATGGAGAAGCTGGAAAAATTCATGATTTTTCTCCCCGGAACCCCAATTCGGTCCCCTGCTTGAGCCGCCTGATGTTATCCCGATGGGTATAACATAGGAGGCCAGTGATCAATGCCATGAACAGGAAGTCTCCCCATCCGCCGATGATACCGGCGATAATGCAATTAATCGCAAAGCTTAATAATGAGGCGAGCGAAGAAATGCGGCTTAGGTAAAATACGAAGAGCCAGAGAGCCATGATGCTTGCTGCCACAACCGGAGCAATGCCAAGCATGACGCCGATGGCAGTGGCGACGCCTTTGCCGCCCTTGAACTTAAGCCATACCGGGAAAATATGGCCAAGTACCGCCGACAACCCGACTATAGACATAAGAGAAGAATGGCCTGCCACTTCCAGCTGGTCGGCTATCCAGATGGCGGCAAAGCCCTTAGCGGTATCGAGCAGCAGCGTCAGCGCTGCGAGCCCCTTATAACCGGCGCGCAAAACGTTAGTGGCGCCGATGTTGCCTGAGCCGATGGCGCGCACGTCGCCTTGCCTTGCGGCGCGCATGATGAGTAACCCGAACGGGATGGAACCCAGGAGATAAGCCAAAAGGATGGCAGCCAGCGAATACATGATTATGGTTTTAAGTAGTCGAGGAATCCTTGCAGCATATAGCTTGCCGCTAGCTTGTCCACCAATTGCTCGCGCCGCTGCCGCGACAGGTCGGCCTCCAGCATGGCGCGTTCGACGGCCAGAGTGGAGAGGCGTTCATCCCATAGCAGCATCGGCAGGTCGATATGCTTACTACAATTGGTGGCGAAACTGCGCGTCGATTGCGCGCGCGGCCCAAAGCTGCCGTCCATGTTAACCGGGTAGCCAACGACCAGCCCGCCGACGGCGTGTTTTTCAATAATGTTTTTAAGCTGTTTAATGTCCTTGCTAAATTTTGTGCGTTCAATGGTCAAAAGCGGCGAGGCGATGCCGCGTAGTACGTCTGAGAGCGCCAGTCCGATGGTTTTTTTGCCGACATCAAGGCCGAGCAGGCGCGACTGTGCAGGTAAAGTTTGAGCGAATTCGGCAGGAGAGGAGAAAAGCATCTGTCACCCCGCACTTGTTGCGGGGTCTGGTCTTGATAAGCATGGCATAAGAGGTAATATCGACTTGTAATTATTAATGTTTTCTATTAAAACCTAACGTCTTCACTTGGTAAAGGAAAAAACCGGACCCCGCAACAAGTGCGGGGTGACAATGAGGTATTTATGGCACTCGACATACAGGCCGTCGCCAAAATCGCGAGGTTAGCGCGCATCGAGGTCACCGACGCCGAGAAGGAGCATTTCGCGCGCGAAATTTCCGGCGTGCTGCAATGGGTCGAGCAATTGAACGAGGTGAATACGGACAATGTGCCGCAGCTGGCTTCGGTCGCTGCCGTCACGCTGCCCTGGCGCGAGGATAAGGTCACTGACGGCAACCAGCAGGAAGCTGTGCTTAAAAACGCGCCCGCCAGCGATTATGGCTGTTTTGTCGTACCGAAAGTGATGGAGTAGTGTAAGTCCTGTGAGCCGTAGGCTCACAGGATCAAACTAAAAGATCCTGCGCAATCGCGTAGCGATTCGCAGGATTTAGAAGGAATAAAACTATGGACGACAAAACGTTTATTGCTAAATACGTGGCGGATGAATCAACGCGCGTAAAGGATCGCCTGAAAGCGATGGTGGAAAGCAAAACGCCGCCGACCGAAGAGGAAAAAGACGCGGTGATCAAGGACATGGAAGAAACGCTTGCGCGCTTGCAAAGCGCATTGGCGCAGATTACGTCGGAGATGCTCGAAGAGCCGGATGAGGAAGAAAAACCGGATGCGTGATGTACTCAGATACCAATAACAATTTCTTGTGCTGAAGATGATGGAGCAAGGCCTAGGTTATGATTGGGGAATCCGAATTAAAAATACTGCATGATGAAGTACGGTATTTTGCCAATAATAAAATGGCTATGTCGTTTAAAGGCATAAGCAGTGATTTGGAAGGATGGCCTGAGCTGATGCATGCCATCGCCGCCGGCACTCCCGAACAAATTACTTTTGACCAGTTACGCGCCCTCGTTCGCTTCACTGATACGATTATTGATCTTACACACAAAAACCTTGGGTTGCCGCCTATGCTAATAAGCGAATACAGGGATGCCCATATTAAAGAAAAAGCTTTTACCGCCATGCAAAAACATCCAGAGAATAAAGCTTATAGTTTACTGCGAAATTTTTATGCAACGCAGGCAGTACCAATGCTAGATGCTATGCACGCGGTGACTGCGCTTGATCCATTCGGAGAGGGGTATGAAAGGAGCAATACGGCGATAAACAATTTCAGGACGTTTATAGAGGCGGTGGAAGCGCTGGATCCTCATTTTAAATCCGGGATGAAGCCTGCGGAGTATGCCCCCGATCTTGTTAAATGCATGGCGGAGTTAGGTATACCCAGTTCACCGTTGCGGAATACCGGTTTTGAAGGGGCTATAAACTTGTGCAAGAATTTAGATGTCACTCTAGGTCTCCTGTGGCGAAACCACCGGCGGCGGCTCCAGCCTCATTTGGTGACCATGGGATGGCTTTACAACGTGCAGATGTGCAATGGGATTTGGTTGCGCAGGAAATACGCAATCTTAAGGCAGCGCGCTCCCGTAAACCATGAGGATTAAAAATATTGATTATGACTGAACTGAACCGTTTGACGCTGGCTGCCATGCGCGACGGGCTTCGTGCCAAAAAATTCTCCGCCGTCGAGTTAGCGGAGGCGCATCTGGCCGAGATTGAAAAAATCAACGCGGATACTAACGTTTTTATCACCATCACACGCGACCGCGCATTGGAAATGGCCAAGGTATCCGATGCAAAACTAGCCAAAGGGCACGGCGGTTTAATAGAAGGCATTCCCGTCAGCGTTAAGGATTTATTTTGCACCAAAGACGTGCTAACCACCGCCGCCTCGCACATTCTCGACGGCTTCAAACCACCTTATGAATCGACCGTCACGCAGAAAATTTGGGACGCAGGTGGCATTATGCTCGGCAAGACCAACCTTGACGAATTTGCCATGGGTTCGTCGAATATGACCTCGTATTATGGACCAGTCAAAAATCCATGGCAAAAAGTGGCGAGTGGTGAGTGTCGAGTGGTGAGTAAGCAAGAAGATAATAACTCGTCACTCATCACTCGTCACTCGCCACTGGTTCCCGGCGGCTCCTCCGGTGGCTCCGCTGCCGCTGTTGCCGCGGGTCTTTGCCCCATTGCGCTTGGTACCGACACCGGCGGCTCGATCCGCCAGCCGGCTTCGTTCTGCGGCATCGTCGGCATCAAGCCGACCTATGGACGCTGCTCGCGCTGGGGCATCGTCGCCTTCGCCAGCTCGCTCGACCAGGCCGGGCCACTAACACGCAACGTGCGCGATGCGGCCATCATGCTCTCGGTTATGTGCGGCCACGACGCCAAAGATTCCACCTCCGCGCCGCTGTCCGTGCCCGATTTCGAGAAAATGCTGACCGGCAACGTCGCAGGCAAAAAAATTGGCATCCCGAAAGAATACCGTCCCGACGGCATGGACTCGGAAATCCTCGCTATGTGGAATAAGGGTGCGCAACTGTTGAAAGAGGCAGGCGCCGAAATTGTCGACATCTCGCTGCCGCATACGAAATATGCGCTGGCGACCTATTACATCGTTGCGCCAGCGGAATGCTCGAGCAACCTGGCGCGTTACGACGGGGTACGCTATGGGCTTCGCGTTATGCCCTCCCCCTCTATCCCCCCCGCAAGTGGGGGGGAAGAAAGGGGGGGAAGCCTCACCGCCATGTATGAAAAAACGCGCGCCGCCGGGTTCGGTCACGAGGTCAAGCGCCGCATCCTGATTGGCACTTATGTGCTCTCGGCGGGATATTACGATGCCTATTATAAAAAGGCGCAGCGCGTGCGCTGGCTGATTGCCGAGGATTTTCGTAAGGCATTCGAGAAGGTCGATGCCATCCTGACGCCGACCGCGCCCAGCGCCGCGTTTGGGTTTGATTACGAGCCCAGCGATCCGGTGGAAATGTATTTGAACGATGTGTTCACCGTACCTTGTTCGCTGGCGGGACTTCCTGGCATTTCCATCCCCGGCGCACTGAATAAGGACGGGCTACCGCTCGGGTTGCAGTTGATAGGCAAAGCGTTTGATGAGGAAACGGTGCTGAATGTGGCATATGCGTTGGAGCAGGAGATAAATTTTAAAACAACACCATCAGGAGTGTAATTATGGAAATAGATGTATCTGTTAAAGTTAAGGAATGGCTTGCCCAGCCCAATTCAGGGCCAAACTCGCAGTCAGTCATGTTTGCTATGGAAGGGTACAGGGATGTTCTTGCCGGCGCGCCAAAGTTTGGGTCTCATGGAAGGCCTATGTTTATTATGGGCATCGGCAAAAATAGCGAAGTCGAAACAGCGGCAAAGGGGTCTTTGGCAGGACTCCAAATCCCGGTGAAACACTGCCAAGGCGGAACCATTACATTGGAGGTAACGAGGGAACAATTGCAGTCCGTTCTGGCGACAAAAAAGTTTCGCAGCGTACGTCTTTTCAGCGAACGTTCTGCCCAGCGTGGTGAATTATGAGCCTTATCAAAGGCAACACCAGCGCTCTTACTTCTCCCTCCCCCTCTCAGGGGGAGGGTGGGGTGGGGGTTACCTTTGGCGAAGGAGGTAACCCCCATCCTAACCTTCCCCCTAAGAGGGGGAAGGAACTTACTTCTTCCTTCCCCTTTCAGAGGGAGAGTTGGGGTGGGGGTTACACTATCTACAAACATCAACCTAGAAACCAGGCGTTAAAAAAATATTCCCGCCGCTTACGCAAAACCATGACCGATGTCGAGCGCAAATTATGGTATTATTTGCGTCATGAGCGATTAGGAGTAAAATTCCGCCGCCAATATCCTATCGGTCAATATATTGCGGATTTTGTCTGCTTGGAAAAACATCTAATTATCGAGTTGGATGGCGGACAACATGCATTGCAGACTGATTATGATAAAAAACGCGATGCGTTTTTTGTTGGGCAAGGATTTAAAGTATTGCGTTTCTGGAATAATGAGATGGTTGAGAATGAAGAAGGAGTGCTTACAACCATTCTGGGTGCGTTAAAAGGTACCCCTCTCCCTAACCCTCTCCCACAAGGGAAGAGGGGATTTGAGGAGAGTGTATTATGACCAACCTCATTAAGGGAAATAGCGGCGACTGGGAAATTGTCATCGGGCTTGAGGTTCATGCCCAGGTGACGAGTGAGTCGAAATTATTTTCCGGCGCCAGCACGCAGTTCGGCAACGAACCGAATACCAATGTCTCATTTGTCGATGCCGGGATGCCGGGGATGCTGCCGGTCATCAACGCGATGGCCATCGAGCAAGCGGTGCGTACCGGGCTGGCCATTGGCGCGAAAATCAACTTGAAAAGCGTCTTCGACCGCAAGAACTATTTTTATCCCGACCTGCCGCAGGGCTACCAGATTTCGCAATATCTCGACCCCATTGTCGGTAAGGGCGAAATCCTGCTTGATATGCCGGGCGGCGAAGTGAAAAAAGTGAATGTGACGCGCATCCACCTTGAGCAGGATGCCGGGAAATCGCTGCATGAATATAATCCCAAATTCAGCTATATCGACTTAAACCGCGCCGGGGTGACGTTGATGGAAATCGTTTCGGAGCCGGAAATGTCCTCGGCCGACGAGGCGGCGGCATACCTCAAAAAACTACGCGCTATTTTGCGTTATATCGGCGCCTGCGATGGCGACATGGAAAAAGGCAACATGCGCTGCGACGCCAACGTGTCGGTCAGGAAACCCGGCGCGCCGCTTGGCACGCGCTGCGAAATCAAAAACGTCAATTCGGTGCGCTTCCTGCACAAGGCTATCGAATTTGAAGCTATGCGGCAGGTAGAAATCTTAGAGAGCGGCGGCAAGATTGACCAGGAAACGCGGCTGTTTGACTCGTCCAAAAGCGAAACACGCACCATGCGTAGTAAGGAAGACGCCATGGATTACCGCTATTTCCCTGATCCCGACCTGCTGCCGCTCGAATTGACGCAGGATTTGATCGATACCATCAAAAAAACCTTGCCCGAATTGCCCGACCAGAAAAAGCAGCGCTATATGGAAAAATTTAACTTGTCAGCCTATGACGCGGGCGTCATCGTCGCCGAGCAGGAGACGGCACTTTTCTTTGAAGCATTGATTGAAAAAAACCGAGATGTGTCACCAAAAACTATAGCAAATCTTTTAATTAATGATTTTTTTGGACAATTAAATAAATTAGGTAGATCATTCTTTGTAGATGTTTCTGAGAAAACGCCTGAGTATCCAACCTTTTCGATTACATCGAATACTATTGCAAATATACCCTCTTCTTTTGCAAAAATTAAATATGCTATCCCCATAGCCGGTACAGCAGCTATTACTGCTGCTGTTAGTGCTTCAATAATTTCTAGCGCTGGTGCAAAAGTAGTGATTTCGCAATGGCTCTTTGATCCAGAAAAAGATCCGAAACCTTTCATTGATGAGCAAAAACAAGAACAAGATCCAAGGGTAATAGAAAAAATCATCGCCGACGTCATGGCTGCCAACGCCGATAAAGTCATCGAATTCCGTTCGGGCAAGGATAAATTATTCGGCTTTTTTGTCGGCCAGGTAATGAAGATGAGCGGTGGCAAGGCCAACCCGGCGGCGGTGAATGAATTGTTGAAGAAGATGTTGACTTAAATCCTGCGGGACACGAAGTGTCAGCGCAGGATCCAGATCCTGTGCCTCGCCAAGGCTCGCACAGGATAATGAGACACTTGGCACAATGTTTGCTTTCTTGATTACCCGGAGAAATATTTTCTAAAAACGGGTCTATGAAGCGCAACCTACCCCTGGCCATTATTTGCAGCATAGCCCTTGCGGGCTGCACAACGGTGGATGAAACCGCCGATAGCGTTTCTAAAGAAACGGTCGCCATAGTAAAGGCAGGAACTGTCGAGGCAGCCGACCATGCGGGTAATCTTGGCGGCGCCGTCAAAGACGGCTTTTACCAGACGACCGACCATATAGCTGACTGGATAAGGCCAAGCGCGCCCAAGACACCGCAGCCCATCGCCGCCTCCTATTGTTATCATGTCTATCAGGATATCCTGTGCTACCGGCGGCCGATGCCGGGCTGGGAGCACCGCCTGGCCGGGTATCAGCCGCTAACTGCCGATCCGCCATCTCCGGCCATGATGCAGCCGTTGCCGCAGCGCGCGCTGGATGCCAGTCGTCTGCCTGCCAACCGCGTCGCCGGATCGAAGCCGGTATTTACGGCATTGCCAGCGCAGGCCGCTGAGGTGGAGAAACCCGCCGAAGAACCGGCGACGCCCGCCGCTGCTGCTGCTTCCGAGGCAACGCACGAGCAGTTGCCCGATCCGGCGCTTGCCCCGCAATTGTAATCAAATCAAATCTCGGACTAAAGTCCTGTGATTTGATTTGGGAATGATGAGAAAAGCTTGCTTGAGGCGGCTCTGCGCTCGCTTTTCAATTTTTTATTTATAAAAATTCAAAAAATCCGCAGAACCGCTTCAAGGATTTTTTATCAATATATCCAGATAAAATCGCAGGCCACTTGGCCGAGATTTAATCTGGTTGTTCCAACGTATCAAATGCCCCGCAGGCCGGACAATGCGCTTCCCACGCCTTTGCAACATGGCCGCAGGCCGAGCAGGTCCAGCTGGCAGGTGATAATTTGGCTAGGCTCAACTCCAGTTTTTCCGCTTTTCTTTTGTGGTCATTGGCGGCAAAGGCTTGTGCGGCGAAAGCGACGGCGGGCGCGAAGCGCGGCAAGTCTTTTAAAACCTGGCGCGCCGTAGCCAATGCCGCTTCCAGATGGTGTTGCTCAAGGCATTGCAATCCTTGCATCAGATGCACAATGCCGCGCCAACGCCGCCGCCCGGAAAGGTTTAACTGCCCTTTGCGCACCGCCTGCTCGAGCGCCAGCAACGCCTCTTGCCATTGGCCAAGCCGGGCATGCAGGCTGACCACGGCGGCGAAACCCTTGGCGTTAACGGCGTGCGCCCGCTGCGCCAGCGCCAGCGCCTTGGAGAATAGCTGCTGGCGGCTGGCGGCGTCGCTCAAGCTACGGGCGGCCAGATATTCGGTTTCCTCGTGTCCTAGCATCTGCTCGAGCAGCAAACGCGTTTTGGCGTCATCGCCCTGGCTGCGCGCAATTTGGGCTGACAGCAATAGGACAAGCGGCGTGGTCCCCAACAGCTTCTGGGCTTTGCGCGTATGGGCTTCGGCGCTTTCAATCTCACCGGCAGCAAGCGCAGCGACGCCATGCGTGAGTTTAGCTATCCCTTGGCGGTAATATTTAAGCTGGCGCGCCTGCAGCATTCGCTCTGGAAGTATGATAAGGTGGCGCATGAGGGA
>Ga0207154_1061_pt1 | contig 11015 bp, 9 predicted proteins | sample Alteio_BWMinHeat_28_FD_153576 | JGI IMG/M metagenome (GOLD analysis project Ga0207154, IMG submission 153576) | Enriched cells from forest soil in Barre Woods Harvard Forest LTER site, Petersham, Massachusetts, United States -... | ecosystem: Environmental > Terrestrial > Soil > Temperate forest >... | reverse complement strand
ATCATGATGCCACCGATAAGGGCCCATACCGACATTTTATGTTAAAGGAAATTTTTGAACAGCCAACAGCGCTTAAAGATACGCTGAATGGTCGAGTCACTGAAACCCGTGTGTTAGAGCAAATTTTTGGGGTGGAATCGACAAATATTTTTAATAACACGGAACGGGTTCAAATTGTTGCCTGTGGAACAAGTTATCATGCGGGGTTAATTGCGCGCCTTTGGCTGGAAGGGCTTGCGCATTTTCCTTGTAATGTGGAAATTGCTAGCGAGTTTCGTTATCGATCGCGTGCACAACAGCCTGGAACGTTATTGGTCTGTATTTCTCAATCGGGCGAGACAGCCGATACTTTAGCCGCATTGCGGGGGATAGAGGCTAAAGAATATGTTGGGACATTAAGCATTTGCAATGTTCCTGACAGTTCATTGGTGCGCGAATCCGAATTAGTGTTTATGACCAATGCAGGGCCCGAAATCGGAGTTTGCTCCACCAAAGCCTTCACCACCCAATTATTGGCTTTGATGTTATTAACCCTAACATTAGGGAAACGTCATGGTTTAAATAAAATCGATGAACAAAAATTGGTGCAGCAATTAAAAGAACTTCCTGCCATTATTGATGCTTTGTTGGATTGTGCCAATGAAACTCAAGAGTTAGCCAAACTGTTTACCAATAAAGTCCATACGCTATTTTTAGGGCGTGGATTACAATTTCCCATCGCCATGGAGGGGGCCCTTAAGCTTAAAGAAATTTCCTATATTCATGCGGAAGCGTATCCTGCAGGAGAACTTAAACATGGGCCGCTTGCCTTAGTGGATAAAAATATGCCCATTGTTGTCGCGGCTCCCAACGATAGGTTATTGGAAAAATTAAAATCCAATATCGAAGAAGTTCGTGCCCGAGGTGGAGAATTAATCGTTTTTGCTCCCTTAAGTTCCAACATCAAGCCTGCAAATGGGATACATGTGTTTACCATGCCTGAAATCGATGAAACCTTATCCCCGATTCTTTATACTGTGGCTTTGCAATTGTTGGCCTACCATGTGGCTGTTTTAAAAGGAACGGATGTTGATCAACCGAGAAATCTAGCAAAATCGGTGACGGTGGAATGAAGGAAAGGGGTCAGGTCTAACAAAGTCTTTTAGGTGTCAGACACCGTTCAGAAAGCAATCGAAATTGATTAGCCTAGGAACGGTGTCTGACACCTAAAAGACTTTGTTAGACCTGACCCCATCACCAATACAGCAATACTTTTCCGGCTTGGCCACGGTTGGCGACGTCAAAGGCCTGCTGAAAATCCTTGGCAGGGAAATGATGGGTAATCACCGAAGATACGTCTAATCCCGCTTGCAACAAATCAATCATTTTTTGCCAGGTTCTAAACATTTGTCGACCGTAAATCCCTTTTAGAGTCAGTCCTTTAAAAATAAGCGTGTTCAAATCGAGCGTAATTTTTTGTATAGGAACACCTAAAACAGCAATGTTCCCGCCAGGAAGGATGGCATTGAGCAAATCTTGAACGGAATCAATGCTTCCAGACATTTCTAAGCCAACAGAAAAATGAGTGTCTAGAGGTTTTTCTTCGAGGATTGATAAAAGCGATGAGTGTGAAACATTAAAGGCGTGCGTGACTCCCAATTTTTTTGCAAGATCGAGTCGATACTCATTAATATCGCTGATCACAATTTTTCGAGCGCCGACTTTTTTTGCAATGGCCACCGCCATTAATCCAACCGGACCCGCGCCGGTGATCAGCACATCTTCACCAATCAAATCAAACGCTAATGCAGTATGCAGAGAATCGCCTAAAGGATCTAAAATTGCGCCAATCTCATCGGGGATATCGCTTGGAAGTTTGATGACATTGTGAGCAGGAAGACAGAGATAATGTGCAAAAGCCCCCGATCGTTGGATCCCAAGCCCCTTTACCTGCAAACATACATGTTCTTTCCCATTGCGACAATTTCGACAAAAACCACAACTGATATGTCCTTCTCCGGAGACCCGATCCCCCGGTTTAAATTGAGTGACGTCGTTGCCAACGGCCTCCACCACTCCCATAAATTCATGTCCAAGGATAAGAGGAAGCGAAAGCGTTTGTTGTGCCCAAGGATCCCAATTATAAATATGCAAATCGGTGCCACAAATCGCGGTTATTTTGATTTTAATGAGAACATCCAAATTGCCTAGAGTCGGGATTGGAACCTCTTTGAATGATAACCCCGGGCAAGGGACATCTTTAACCAAAGCATGCATTAAGGTCATGAAATGATTCCTAACGCTTTCCCAACGCTGTGGAAGGCATGCAACGCGGTATCAAGTTGTTCTTGGGTGTGACCGGCAGACATTTGCACTCGAATCCGCGCTTGATTTTCGGGGACGACAGGATAGGAAAAACTCACAACGTAAACGCCTTCTTTAAACAGTGCTTCTGCCATTTTGGCTGAAACCTTTGCATCAAAAAGTAAAATGGGAATAATCGGGTGTTGTCCTTGAATAATGTTAAATCCAAGCGCTGTTAATTGCTTTCTAAAATACTGGGTATTATTCTCAAGCTTAATTCGAAGTTCGGGCCGGTGTTGAAGCAACTCAAACACTTTGATGGACGTCGCGACTATCATGGGAGCTAATGAGTTTGAAAAAAGGTAAGGACGTGATCGTTGTCGTAACCAATCGATAATTTCTTGGGGTCCTGAGGTATATCCGCCTGAGGCACCCCCTAATGCCTTGCCTAAGGTTCCGGTTAAAATATCGACTCGGTCAACCACATTCCAATATTCAGGAGTGCCTCCACCGGTGTTGCCAATAAATCCAACGGCATGAGAATCGTCGACCATCACCGTTGCTTGATAGCGTTCGGCAAGATCACAAATCGCGGGTAAATTGGCAAAGGTGCCGTCCATGGAAAAAACCCCATCGGTTGCAATCAATCGGAACCGGGCATTTTGAGCGCTTTTGAGTTTTTGTTCTAAGTCGCTCATATCATTATTATTATAACGATAACGTTGGGCCTTGCATAAACGAATACCATCAATAATGCTTGCATGATTGAGGGCATCGCTGATAATGGCATCATTAGAGTCCAATATTGTTTCAAACAGTCCTGTATTGGCATCAAAACAGGAAGAATAAAGTAGGGCGTCTTTTGTTTTAAGGTGCTGACTAATTTTTTGTTCTAAAATTTTATGAATGGTTTGTGTTCCACAAATAAAACGTACCGAGGATAACCCATAACCATAGGTGCAAAGGGCACTTTCTGCCGCTTTGATAAGTTCAGGATGATTGTCAAGGCCTAAGTAGTTGTTAGCACATAAATTGATAAGGCTCTGTTTATCGGCTTGAATAACGGCTTCTTGTGCTCCAACGATTAACCGTTCTGTTTTATACAACCCCTGTTCTTTTAGGGTGTGAGTTTGTTGTTTTAAAAAACTGAGCAACTCCGTTTTCATAGGGGAAATAAATCCTTTTAGTATTCACTTGTATATTATAGACTAGAGAACATGTGTGGACGATTTTCTTTAGCGGTAACGCATAAGTCATTAACTGAGCATTTCAACGTCAAAAAAGGCATTTTTTTTGAGTCCCGTTATAATATTGCGCCAGGCGAGCTTATTCCCATCATCAAAATAATGGGAGAACTTGAATTCTTACGTTGGGGGTTTGTTCCAAAGTTTAAGGCAAATCAAGAAAAAGAACCCGGATTTATCAATGTTCGATCGGAGACCGTACTCGATAAAATTTCCTTTCGACAAGCGTTTATCAGGCAACGTTGTTTAGTTATGGCCAATGGATTTTACGAGTGGAAAAAGATTGGCAAAACCAAACAGCCTTTTTTTGTGCATCAAAAAGATAATACACTCTTTGCAATGGCAGGGATTTGGGAAGGATCAACGTTTGGGATTTTAACCCGGGCTGCTAATCCCTTAATTGCACCCATTCACGATCGCATGCCCGTGATTATTCCCGCAGAGCATTATTCAGCCTGGTTGGATGTCAAAACGCCTATGGAAAAGCTATCTAAATTATTATTGCAACCCTTATCGTGCGAGCAATTCGAAGTCTATCCGGTGAGTCCCAAAATGAATAATGCGAGGTTTGAGTCATCATTATGTGTGGATTCACTGCAGTAATAGACTAAATTATTTTTTGATAAAGCTTAAAAAACTTGCGTTACGTTTATTTCATTGGCATACTATTTTTGTTGTACAAAATTAATTGGAGAAGATGATGGCAGTAAGATCAGCTAAAAAACCAAAGAAAACGGCTCAAAAACAAAATTTCGGGAAGGGGAAACAAACCCGGATTGAAATTTTAAGAAGCTTGTCCGATTCCACGGGACTTACAAAAGTACAGTTGGAAACGGTGTTTTCAGTGTTAACCGACATGATTGTGGCGCACATGCGTAAAAAAGGTTCCGGTGAGTTTACTATCCCAATGGTGGGAATTAAAATTCGTCGAGTGAAGAAAAAAGCCACGAAAGCACGCAAAATGATAAGTCCATTAACCGGCCAAGAAGTGACTATTGCTGGTAAACCTGCTCGGAATGCAGTAAAAATTTCTGCATTGAAAGTGCTTAAGGCGGCGGTTAAGGAATAACGGTAACCCTCGTCTTGTTCTGAAACGCTCAACTTTTTTCATAAAGTTGGGCGTTCTAGGAATCCACATAACATTTTCCAAAGCCCATTGAAAATAATAAAACGGAACCCATATAAATATCAACATAGCCGTAATAAATCCTTGAACGCTATCGATTTTTATTTAAAACGTATATACACTGTTCCTAATTAAGGGATAATATTAGTTACTTAATCCTAGAAATTGAACGTAATCCAAAGTATTATGTCTAACCCATTGATAGATTTTCATTAAAAATACCAAGGTCGGTTGAACATTATGATTGAGCTAATTGAGGTGAACAAAACAAGTCGATGAGTGATAAAAAGTCTCGAACACAACCTCCCAATTTTTTGGGCTATAAAAGCACCGGGGATGCGTTTGCGAAAAAAGATGAGTTAAAACGCCTAAATGCGGCTAACGAAGTGATTAGCGTGGTATTAGGGGAGCTGCAATATATTCAAGAATTAATGGGCCTAGATAAAATTGCACCCGTCGAAGACATTGAAGAAAAAGTTAAACGAAGTCAAAAGAAAATACAAGACCATCTCAATCGTTATGAACAAGGGGAAGGCTTGGGCCAAGAACAAAATCAAGCCTCCGGTCCTTCTGTTCCGATTGAACAACACCCTTTTTTAGAGGACATGGGCGGCATGCCTCTCGAAATGGATAATCTCGATAAAGAATTTCTAAAAGAATTGGGAATTACGGAGACCCAAGATAAAGCTGAAATGCAAAATCAGATAAAAAATAAACTCAAAGAAAAACTTAAAAACACCTTGAAATTTGCTGCAAAGCTTTCTGTAAAATTACAGAATGATCTCAAAAATCAACCCCAATATAAGCCGGCGTTAAAACAGGCAAATGAGTTGGTGATAAAATATAAGCTTGCCTTAGAATCGTTGAAAAACAAACCCATCTTGAAGCCTGAAGCCCCAGCGCCTGCACCAGAACCAAGGCCTGCACCTGCCCCAAGACCCCCAGGAATGTTCGGTGGCTAATCAATCATTATCACGAGAAATTCTTCATGGGACAGAGGCTGCTGTCATTAAACTCATTAAAAGTGGCATAAAACTTAACGAGCGAGATGTTTGGGGATTTACCCCGCTTATTCAGGCCACAATTATGAATAAAGGAAACGTCGCTAGACTGTTATTGGAACAGGGTGCAGAGGTTGATCTTAGAGATATTACAGGACAAACGGCCTTACAATGGGCGGTGAATCGTCGAAACACAGAATTAACCAAACTATTTCTTGAATACCACGCAAACCCCAATCATCACTCTCGGGATGGGCAACCTATTTTAGTCAATCCGATTTTGCGAGGCGAGCACGATTTAATACAACTTTTGGTCACCCATGGCGCCGATTTAGTCTTTCCCCAAGATTATATTACCGCCAAATTAATTGGGCATCGTTATGAATTAACCGGAAAAGCGGATATTATTAACTCAGAAGGAAAATTTATTGAATTGGATTTTGAAGGCTTTTATCTGGAATTTACAGTGGGAATTATTTTAAGAACCCTCATTAATTTCTTTAACAGCGAGGTCGGAAAATCATTTTCGACCTATAATACCGTGATTCATAAAATAATTCGGATGTTAAAAGATGCTTCAGAACTCATTCAATATAAATATACCATTGATGGACCAAAATTATATGATGTCTCCATCCGTGAATTGCTCAACAAGGATTTAGTGGTGGTTCCGGTTGCTTATGAAGGACATGCCATTACCTTTGTAAAATATAAAAACTACTTTGCCAAATGCGATCGCGGGGTTAAACATATTGTGGATACGGTCATTGCGTATTTGGTGGGCAATCCCTATGCATTGAATGTCGATTTTTTAAAAGAATTGATGTATACCAAAAAAACCACAGAATTTATTAATACGGATCTTAAAAAAATATTAAGTTTAACACCGGTTACCACGCTTCCTGCTCGATATCAAGTCTCCGGTAATTGTTCTTGGGCCAATGTTGAAGCCAGCGTGCCGGCCATGATGTTTTTATTGATGTTTCGAGGGGATGTGAATAGTCGAGGAGAAATTGCTACCTTAAAGAATTCTATCATGTCCTATTATGATACTTGGGTAGATTGGGATAAAGATCGCGTGTTAGATGAATGCATTGCAGAGTTTCATGAAGTCACGGATAGGGCCAGGCGCGCTTCGAAGGCCACCATTTTGGGGGCTATTTTGTTGCAAAGGTGTCGACCACAATTTCCAAAAGAAGTGGAGCGTGCCCGAAAGATCATCTCTATTTTAACGATTCCAGAATATAATTTTATCCTTAAGAATTACATTAATATTTATTGCACCAAAGCTTCGGGTCGCATTGGACAGGACTTTGCAAAACTGCTAAAAGTGTTAGGATTGAACTTCACAACCTTGACCCTAACTTAAAGGAAAAAACAATGACCCTAGCGTACTGGTGCATCTTTGTTGCATTTCTTTTGCCCTATGTCTTTGTTTCAATGGCCAAATATGGGCCAAAGTTTAACAATCATGCCCCCCGAGATTATTTAGAAAAATTACATGGATGGCGCAAACGGGCGTATTGGACCCATCTCAATGGGTTTGAAGCCTTTGCACCTTTTGCCGTTGCCGTGTTAATTGCGGAACAGTCAACAGCGCAGCAATCCACCATTGATGGCTTGGCGGTGCTTTTTGTTATTGCCAGACTTGGGCATGCCGCGAGTTATATTTATGATAAAGCAACGTTGCGAAGTGTCGTTTGGTTCGTGGGCTTTGGATCAGTGATTGGATTATTTTTGATTTCTGCCTGGCAATGAAAATTGTCGTTGCTCCGGATTCATTTAAAGAATCCTTATCTGCCATTGAGGTTGCCGAAGCAATTGAATTTGGACTGCGGTTACAAAAACCGTTTAAGCAGGCTGAAATTTTAAAAATCCCGATGAGTGATGGAGGTGAAGGATTTTTAAAATGTGTTGTAAGATCGCTTCCCATAACCCTTCAGACTATTCAAGTACGTAATCCACTGGAAGAAACACATCAAGAAAAACATCAAGAAAAGCATCAAGAAACACATCAAGCGTCCTTAGGGATGTTGAAGTTACAAGACAAAAATACTGCATTTATTGAAGTGGCAGAAGCGTGTGGTTTACATCTTATTCTCGAACATAAACGTAAACCTCTTGAAAGTTCCACCCTTGGGGTAGGGGAACTTATTCTTAAGGCGCTCGAATTAAATTGTCAGGAGATTATTATAGGTTTAGGCGGAAGTGCAACCATTGATGCAGGGATGGGGGCGTTAGTGATGTTGGGTGTACAATTTAAAGATGCACAGGGGGCATTGCTTGAACCGAAGGGTTCTAATTTAGAAAAAATTGCGAGCATTAATACAGAAACGCTGGATCCTCGTCTTAAAGAGTGTCATTTTATTTTAGCGCATGATGTGGATAGTCCATTATTGGGATCTGAGGGTGCAGAAAAATATGCTGCTCAAAAAGGGGCGAGCGCTGAGGACATAAAGATTTTGAGCAAGGGGTTAGAGCAATTTGTACAATGTGTTGAGGAGGCCACGGGGAAAAATATTGGGTTGATCCGAGGTGCAGGGGCAGCTGGAGGTTTGGCTGCAGGTTTATTTGCCTTTTTGCCTGCGATATTGAAATCGGGTGCAGAAGTGATGAGTGAAATGGTGGGTTTGGAGGAAAAATTACGTAATGCAACGTTAGTAGTAACTGGGGAAGGGCAAATGGATGAGCAAACCATTCATGGTAAAGCGCCAATTGCAGTGGCTGCGATGGCCAAGAAACAGGGCATTCCTGTCATTGCCATTGTGGGGAGTTTAGGTAAGGGTTTTGAGGTGGTGTATAAACATGGTATTGATGCGGTTTTTAGTATTGCGAATAAACCGCTAAGTAGATTTGAAAGTCAAACTCAAGCCAAAGAGTTAATTATTGAATCTGCTTCTAATATTGCGCGATTATTGGCGTTAAATCTCAAGATTTAGTGCTTTAATACTTTGGTTGTTAGGTTGTTAGGTTGTTAGGTTGTTAGGTTGTTAGGTTGTTTGCGGGTTCACATGCTAGTATCTCTTAAATTTTCAGGAAGGGGTTCCGGATTACTTTTGAAGGACCGACGTGAATACATCCATGTAGTCTTTCCAGCCGCGTCCATGCGGCTGGAAATCCTTCAAAAGTAATCCGGAACCCCTTCCTTTGCTCATCAGACACGTACAAGTTCGTACAATGACGTCAACGTAAGAGACTATTCAGGGACTAGTCGTCATTGCGAGTGCCCCATGGCCCTTTGGTCAAGATATCGAAAATGAACTTCAAAATGACAGCGTAGGGATTGGTACTGTAGGGGTCGGCCCCTGTGCCGACCCGAGTTTTGGGCCGGCACGGGGACCGGCCCCTACAATGCCAATGGTAAAGAGAAGTTCATTAGGACATCAGCGAAACACTCCAGAATGAAAACATTATAAACTGGATTGCTTCACCTTTCCGCAGTGGCTAGGCTCACATCGCTGCGGTTCGCAATGACGACACTTCTTGTGTCATTAGCGAGGCCCTTTAGGCTTTATTGCAAGGTCCATTAGGGGTCTCCAGTTAAACTGTTGATGCTAGTTTGTGAGAGGTGCCATAGAGTTAAGATGGCGCAGAAATAGAGGGGCAGGATTGTTTTCTGAGGGATTCGAACCTTTGGTCAGGCCCTGGTTCCGCCTACGCGAGACGCTTCGGCGGACTTAGGCGTTGAACCAGCCGTAGCTTTAGCGAAGGCTGGTCGGAAGGGCAGGGAGCACGTTCCCGAAGAAAATAATCCTGACCCTCTATTTCGTGTTCGTGGTATGTTAGCGACCTGCGACCTGCGACCTGCGACCTGCGACGAGTAACTCGTGCTGGGAAACGCAAGACAACAAACGATCAAAGGAAATAGTAAAGATGAAACCCCATATATTGGTAACTCGTAAACTCCCTGACGCGGCCCTGCAGAAACTTGCAGACTATTTTGAAATTACTTTAAACCAAGAAGATAAAGTATTAAACAAAAATGAAATTATTCAAGCCATTCCTAACAAAGACGCTCTGCTTTGTTTGTTAACCGATCCTATCGATAAACAAGTTATAGAAGCTGGAAGTAAATTAAAAGTGATTTCCAACTATGCGGTCGGCTTTAATAATATTGATCTTAACGAAGCCACCCGACGTAAAATTCCTGTATGCATTACTCCTGGAATACTTACCGAAGCCACCGCAGATCTCACCTTTGCATTAATGTTAGCCATCGCACGTCGAATTGTGGAAGCCGACATGTTTACTCGCAAAGGATTATTTAAAGGCTGGGCACCCGAATTATTTTTGGGCAGCGATATGTCTGGCAAAACCTTGGGTATTATAGGAATGGGTCGTATTGGGCAGGCAGTGGCGCAACGTGCACGTGGATTTAATATGAAGATTGTATATCATTCACGTACACCAAAAACTATTGCGGATGCAAAACATGTACCCTTAAATGAATTATTACAAACCTCCGACTTTATTTCGTTACATACCCCGCTTACCCCAGAAACTCAGCATCTGATTGGTGAAAAAGAATTTAAGCTTATGAAAAAAAGTGCTTTTCTCATTAATACCACCCGAGGCCCTGTTGTGGATGAAAAAGCATTGCTGCATGTATTACAAACAAAACAGATTGCGGGAGCAGGGTTGGATGTTTACGAGCGTGAACCAGAAATTACTCCCGGTCTTATGCAATTGGATAATGTGATATTACTTCCTCACATAGGCAGTGCAACCATTGAAACTCGAACCAAAATGGCTTTTATAGCGGTGGATAATGCGATTGCAATCTTTGAGAGACGAAGACCTTATGCGATTGCTAATCCAGAAGTGTTGGGTTAATGGAATTCCAAAAAAACCCTGATCAAATCCGCAGTCAGATTCTAATTTAGCAATACATTTATATGTATAAAAATATTGACATTTAGTAAGAATTTGATATAATCTATTAATGAAAGCATATTTTTTGAATGGGATGAAAAAAAAGATCTGCTCAATCAACAAAAACATGGGGTTTCATTTTCTGAGGCTCAATATGCTTTTTTGGACCCAAATCGTATTATTGCTGAAGATAAAAGTCACAGCCAGGATGAAAAGCGATATTACTGTATTGGAAAGATAGGTGTAGGTATTTTGACTGTCCGCTTTACCTATAGGGATAATAAAATACGGATTATTGGTGCGGGCTATTGGCGAAAGGGGAAATCGATTTATGAAAAAGCATTCCGTTAAATATACAGATGAAGATTTAGGCGATGTTGAAATAATTGATGATTTCCTTCCGTCGCCAAAAGATTTGGTCTTAAAAGAAGAAACTATAAAAATCACCTTGTCCGTAAGTAAATCGAGCATAGATTTCTTTAAGAAAAG
>Ga0207154_1060_pt1 | contig 11695 bp, 7 predicted proteins | sample Alteio_BWMinHeat_28_FD_153576 | JGI IMG/M metagenome (GOLD analysis project Ga0207154, IMG submission 153576) | Enriched cells from forest soil in Barre Woods Harvard Forest LTER site, Petersham, Massachusetts, United States -... | ecosystem: Environmental > Terrestrial > Soil > Temperate forest >... | reverse complement strand
ATTCATGAAACGATTAAATTCATCCTCACGCGAATATAGGTTTTCAATTTCCAATTTATTTTCTAGGAAATATTGAAAATCTTCTATTTTACGAACAAGAGCATTTTGTTTATAAATCACGGCCGCTGAAGCCTTAGCTTTATTGGAGTCTTTATTGGACTTGACCACTTGATTAGACTTAACCACTTGTAATCCTGTTTGTTTGTCAGTGATTTGCTTATTTATTTGTTTATCCATAAACAATGTTTGTATTTGTTGATTGTTGAAAACATACAGTTGTTTTTCAAGATCATCTAAATCAAGTTTGAGAGCCTGAATTTTAGTGTTTAATTGTTCTTCATGGATCAACTCTTCAATTTTTATAGTATTAAGCAAAACAATCAAGACTTCTAGGTTAAGCTTCTCGACATGTTTTTTTTGATTTCTCTTTAGGGTCAACAAACCCCAGTTTTGAAACTTTATTTTGAATATCCGCAATTTCCATGTTAATTTTCTTTTGATATTCTTTTGAAACCATCAAATCTACTTTTTTCGTTTGCAGTTTAACCCGCATGGTGCTGACTTTATTGATTTGAAAATGAATAACCTCTTGTTGCATTTTAAATTTTTCCATTAATGCCTTGTTGTCTGAGAATAATCTTGATAATTCGTCCTTTAGAACTTTAACTTGTGCAGCCTTAGTGCTTTTTGCTATATCTTTATCTTTTTCTTTTGCTTTATTTTTTGCAATATCTTTTACTTTGATTAACTTCATGACAAGATCTATTTTTGCTTGAAGCGTCAATAGAATACCCTGTTGATAGGCCAACAATTGAGAAGAAGCTGTATAAACAAGGTAATTCGTTTGTCGTATTTGTTTTTCTTTTTCAGCGAGCGCCTGCTCTAAAAATTGTTGAGTGCCAGTTAAAGTGGCCAGATCTTCATCAATCTTGGATTGCACCTGCGGTAATTTTGCTAAAACTCTTTTTTTGGAAATATAATTAATTTCTCTTATGGTTTCGGAGAGTTGCAATTGATACACAGCACTTTCAATTTGATGTTGAACATTAACTTGCATTAATTCATCAATGTCGTTTAATCTTTCAGTAATTACTTGATCTTGATTTTTTGCTTCATTAATAATTTGTGCTAACTCTACCTTAACACTATTAAATTTATTCACTTGGAGTTTTTCGGTTAATGCATTAATTTCATCTTTTATTTTTGCAGGGATTTTTTCTAGCATAGTTAATTGTCTTTCGACAGCCTCAGAGGTTTCAACTAAAGTATCGTTAATAACATGTTGATATACTTTTTTCTGTGAGTAATTTAATAGCTTATCCCATGCGATATCAGACACATATTTAAGCGGTTGAGCCAATGGTAAATATTTCTTTGCAACCTTTATGTGATTTATGTGATCCTTTGCCGAAGACATTCTCTAACTCTCCAAATGGTTATAGGTAGATGTATCTACACTTTTATTGAAATTTAATACATCTATGTATTTTGATGAGGAGAAATCAAAAAGTTCCTTTAAATTTTGTAAATTATGGATTTTTTGCAGGTTAAAGTACTTTTTAAAGTAGTATTTTTTATTTTTCGTTATTGCGAGTCGCCCAGGATCCGTTGGCCAAAATATTATATTTTTTTCAATGCAGCTTCATAATTGGGTTCTTGTGCAATTTCAGGCACTATTTCCGTATAAGCGACTTTTCCCTCAGAGTTAATAATAATGATGGCTCGAGCCAATAACCCTGTTAATGGTCCACTCGCAATGGTTAATCCATAATTTTTTCCAAATTCCGGGTTTCGAAAAGCCGACAGGGGCGTTACATTTTGAATATTCTTTACGCTGCAAAAGCGATCATGCGCAAAGGGGAGATCCATTGAAATGCATAAAATACTGCAGTTAGGGTGTTTAGCAGCCTCTTGATTAAATTTTTCAACCGAAGCAGCACAAATAGACGTATCAAGACTCACAAATACGTTTAATAAAACAGACTTGCCTTGATAGTCTTTTAATGAAATAGAATTGAAATCAGTTTTCACCAATGTAAAATCCGGAGCTTTTGAACCAATCTCAGGTAAATTACCCACTGTTTCCGTCGGGTTGCCTTTAAAAGTGACTTTCATAGAATTCTCCAATGAATTTCTTGCTGAATAGCGGAAGTCTAGGTATTTGAGTTCCTACCACGACCACATTCTTCTCAATACATTGTCATGATCAATAAAATGATGCTTTAAAGCAGCCAATGTATGGAGAACAATTAAACCTACTAAGATAATCGCTGTGATCGCATGCACATCAAAAAATAAACCGGCGATTTCCTTATTTTTTTCCATAAACATAGGAACTTGGTATAACCCAAAAAAATTGGGTGGTTGACCCGCTGCCACGCTCATAATCAAACCACTGAGGGGCATAACAATTAAGGATAAATAAAGTAGGTTGTGAGTTAATCGTGCGGCAAATATTTGCCATCTTGGCATTGTTTGAGGAAAAGCAGGATGAATATTGACATATTTCCATAGAAGAGCCAGCAGCACAACAATAAGAGTCAGCATACCTATGGGCTTATGTAAGCCTCCAACGAGAAAACCGATCAGAGGAGATTTTTCAGGCAGTAGCTTTACATAAATAATCAATAAAACTTGAGTAAAAACTAGTAGCACAAAGCTCAGATGAAAGAGCTTTGAACCTATCCCATACTCTGTGTTGGTATTTTTAAAAATCATTTTTCCTCCTGATTTTTAGCAATGTTTTGCAGTTTTTGGCCTTATCTTGTCCAGTCCCTAAACTTGATTCCTTAGCCTTGCATTGTTTACCCGCGTGTTTACCTTTGTGCTTATCTTTGAGAGAACATCTTGACATAGGTCCTTTAAAGTATAAAACTGGCAAGAGTCAATAGCAAAGAGCCAAAAGCGGCTCCTCAACTGAAACTCAAAGAGACCCAATAGACTCAATTTGACCCTAAGAGACCCAATCAGCCTATGCCATTAATGTTACCCTCTGTTGCACTTCATACTGATTTATACCAGCTTACCATGGCTCAAGGCTATTGGAAATTGGGTTTGCACAATCGTGAAGCTGTTTTTGAAATATTCTATAGAGAAAATCCTTTCCAAGGCGGGTATGCGATTGCCTGTGGGTTGGATGGGGTCGTGGAGTTAATCGATTCCTATGCCTTTTCTAAAGATGACCTTGAATATTTGGCAGACCTTAAAGCCCAAGATGGTTCGTCTTTGTTTCAAACGGATTTTTTAAAGACTTTGCAAGCATTACGTTTGACCATCGATTTGGATGCCATTGAAGAAGGCACCCTTGTGTTTCCGAAAGAACCCTTGTTACGAGTGCAAGGTCCCATCTGGCAATGTCAATTATTAGAAACTGCCTTGCTCAACCTTATTAATTTTCCAACTTTGATTGCCACGAAAGCATCCCGAGTTTGCTTTGCGGCGGCGGGAGATCCTGTTATCGAATTTGGCTTACGTCGTGCACAAGGTCCTAATGGTGGGTTAATGGCTTCTCGCGCAGCCTTTGTAGGAGGTGTTGACTTTACCTCCAACGTTTTGGCAGGAAAATTATTTGGAATAGGGGTTCGCGGGACGCACGCACACAGTTGGATAATGGCCTTTGATTCTGAACTTGAATCGTTTAATGCTTATGCAGACGCCATGCCGAATAATTGCATTTTTTTGGTAGATACTTATAAAACGTTGGAAGGGGTTCAACATGCAATTGAAGTGGGGCATAAATTAAAAGCTCAAGGTCATGCTTTTTTAGGAATTCGTTTAGATTCAGGTGATATGTTAAATTTAAGTTTAGCGGCACGAACCTTACTCGATCAAGCTGGATTTACAGACACTTTTATCCTTGCCAGCAGTGATCTTGATGAATATGAAATTCAGCGATTAAAAGCGGGAGGAGCTAAAATTGATATGTGGGGCGTTGGAACTCGTTTGGTAACAGGACATGAGCAATCGGCCTTAGGCGGAGTTTATAAGTTGGTTTCAATTCAGGATGAAAAAGGGCATTGGCATCATAAATATAAGCTAAGCGATGATCCTTTAAAACAAACTTATCCTGGTATTCATGCGGTACGTCGGTATTTGGGTAGGAATGAAATAGACAACAGTAACACTAAAAATACCACTAAAAATAACTCTGAATTTAACTCTAAATATAACTCTAAAAGTCACAATAACAACGATAATAATGATTACTTTGTTAAAGATTTAATATATTCCATTGATACTGTGCCGCCCATTCTTGAAAATGAAGAAACTGTAGAATTATTGTGCCCCATTTTTCGTAAAGGCAAAAAAATCTATAACCTACCGGATGTTCAAAGCATTCAAAGTCGAACGTATGCACAACTGGAAAAATTACCAAAGGGTCTTAAAGAGCTTCGCCCCAAAACTCAGTATAAAGTTGAACTTTTTAAAAAATAGTGAAATAAGGATGGATATTAGAGAAATAAGGACATAAAAGTAATAAGGATATAAGGATATAAGGTTATAAAGGAAATAAAGGATATAAGGGAAAGGAAAATCATGAGTACACTTCGGGTTGGGGCGGCAAGCCTAAATCAAATTCCGCTGGCTTGGGATCATAATCGAAATCAAATTATCAAGGTTATTAATGAAGCCCGTTCATTGGGCGTTGCTATATTATGTTGTCCAGAACTTTGCATCACTGGCTATGGCTGTGAAGATACTTTTCTTTCCAAAAGTACCTTAACGAAAGCTTTGCAGATGTTAAACGAAATTGTTCCCCACACGAAGGGGATAGCGGTCTCTGTGGGATTACCCCTACTTTATAAAAAAAACATCTATAATACGGCCTGTTTGATTGTGGATGGTGTTATACAAGGATTTTCAGCAAAACAAAATTTAGCGCGATCCGGTGTTCATTATGAGCCTCGCTGGTTTACGCCTTGGCCTTCGGGAGAGGAAACCAATATCGAAATTGAGTTTCACGAGGGACAAACGCAGCTTTTTCCCTTGGGAGATCTGATTTTTTCTCTAGATATTGCACAAATTCCAGAAGCAGGGAAAGAAACAAACAGAGAAACTGAGAAAAAATCTAGGGAAGAAATATCGAATAAAAAAATAAAAATTGGATTTGAAATTTGTGAAGATGCTTGGGTTGAAAATCGTACTGGCATCACATTGGCTTCTCGAGGAGTCGATTTAATATTAAATCCCAGCGCCAGCCATTTTGCATTTGGAAAATCCGATTTTCGAAAAGCCTTTGTGTGTGAAGGGGCACGTCGGTTTGGGGTGGGTTATGTGTATGCCAACCTGTTGGGAAATGAGGCGGGTCGACTTATCTACGATGGTGATACGATTATTGCAACTGCAGAGGGATTATTGGCCTGTGGTCCACGATTTTCTTTTCATGACAGTGTCCTTACAACGGCAATGATTGATTTAGAGCATTTAAAGGATTTTCAGATAAAAAATCTGCAAGTAAAGGGTTCACCGAACAATGGTACTTCTCGCCCAATTCAAACTCAGTCACAAAAACCGAGCTCATATTATAGTCCCTATTATTGGGAGGAATCCCCCCATCTCAAAGAAGAAGAATTTACTCGAGCAGTAGCTCTGGGATTGTTTGATTATTTACGTAAAAGTAAGGCGCAAGGCTTTGTTTTGAGCTTAAGTGGGGGAGCGGATTCCTCAACCTGCGCATGTTTAATTTATTTAATGGTGCAGCTTGCCATACAAGAATTGGGGATGGGTGGGTTTCAACAAAAACTAAGCGCGATTGAAACCATTGCTAGTCTTTCGATAAGTGATGGGGAATTTAAGAAAAAAATCACACAACATTTATTATTTTGTTTATATCAAGGGACAGAAAATAATTCTTTGCATACCCGACGTTCGGCAAAAGAACTCTGCGCAATCCTAAATGTTTCTTTTGCGGAGATTGAAATTGATCATCTGATTAAAGCCTATTGTGATGCTCTAAGTCCAATAATAGGTCGATCTTTAACGTGGGAAAAAGATAATATTGCCTTGCAAAATATTCAGGCCCGTGTCAGGAGCCCTTCCATTTGGCTCCTAGCAAATCTGCGTAAATCTTTGCTTATTTGTCCCAGTAATCGTTCAGAGGCATCCGTAGGGTATTCCACCATGGATGGGGATACTTCAGGAGGTCTGTGCCCTTTGGCCGGGATTGATAAAAATTTCATAATGCATTGGCTTTTTTGGTTACAGGAGGTTGGAATCAAGGGAATTGGCCCACTCCCAATCTTAAAGGAAATCCTTAAATTCCCTGCCAGTGCCGAGTTAAAACCATTGGATTTAGAACAAACCGACGAAACAGATCTCATGCCGTATGATTGGTTAGACAAAATAGAACGTTGGTTTGTGCGTGACAAACTGAATCCGTCTGAAATATTAACTTTATTGCTTGAACATTATCCTGAACAAGATCCTTTACGTTTATCTGCAGCTGTGGAACGCTTTATTAAGCTTTGGACTCAAAATCAATGGAAGCGTGAACGAATTGCGCCGAGTTTTCATTTAGATGATGAAAGCGTTGATCCTAAAACCTGGTGTCGATATCCTATTTTATCGGAAGGGTATTCATTAGAATTAGAAGAGATGAAGGCGAAAGTAAGAAAATAAAGGTTAATACCACCGAACGGTTAAAAAGGACATAATCCATAACGATACTAATAAAAACCATTATACTACGATTAAAAAGGCCATAATCCATATATAAAACTAAACAAAATTCCTATAGGCGCTAAATACCGCACTAACCACTGCCATAGCTTAAACAGAAATGGGTTTTCCATTAAAAGACCATGTTTAGCGTCTTTGGGCGCAATCACCCAGCCAGCAAAATACGCAAATAAAATGCCTCCGATGGGTAGAATAATGTTAGTGGTGGTATCGGCCATCACTTCAAAGATTGTAAACCCAAGGATTCGTATATTTTCCCAGGCATTAAAGGACAATAGGGCAAACAACCCTAAAAACCAGCACAATAAACCGATTAAAAATGAAGCACGGTTGCGCGTTAAACCACGACGTTCAACCAATAATACGACCAGTGGTTCTGCCATTGAAATGGAGGATGTCCAGGCGGCAAACCAGAGTAACAAGAAAAATAATCCCCCAAACCATTGTCCCGCAGGCATTTGGGCAAACGCAATGGGCAACACTTTAAACATAAGTCCAGGACCACCTTCTGGTGGAAGTCCGTATTTAAAAACCAGAGAAAAAATTGCAAGACCCGAAAATAATGCAACCAATACATCGAGCGCAGCAATAATACAGACAGATGAACCTAATTTGGTGTCTTTCGGAAGGTAGGCCCCATATACCAACATAGCTCCTGCGCCTATGGCTAAGGTAAAAAAGGCGTGTCCTAAGGCATAGATAAGAGCCGAGGCAGATATTTCTTTAAAGTTAGGCATTAATAGAAAATTAAATGCCGCCTTAAAATCGCCTACGAATATGCTGTAAATTAATAAAATAATAAGCACAAAGAATAGGCCTGGCATCATGATATTGGCAGCCCGCTCTAAACCTTGTTTTACACCACGCGCCACCACCCACAGTGTAATCGACATAAATAGGGTGTGCCAAAGTATTAATGTATAGGGATTTGATAGAAAATGTTGCCAAAGTACTTGAACTTGATGGGCAGATAAACCATTGAATTCCCCAAACCACGCCTTGAGCAAATAACCGATGGACCACCCGGCGATCACGCTGTAAAAAGAAAGCACCAAGACCAATCCGAGCGCTCCCCACCAACCAAGAAGTTTCCACTGGGGTGTTTTGCCGGCATGAGTGGCGACCAGCTCTAAGGTATTAACGGGGTTGTGGCGCCCTAAACGGCCGATTAGTATTTCAGCCATCATTGTTGGGATTCCGATAAGGGCGACGGCTATTAAATAAAATAGGACAAAGAGTCCCCCACCATTTTCTCCTGCCATATAGGGAAATTTCCAGATGTTACCTAGGCCGACGGCTGCGCCTGTCGTCGCCATAATAAAGGTAAAACGTGAGGACCACTGTGATTTCATTTAGTTTCCTAAAGTATGAACTATTCAAGCAATAACTATTATATTACTGTTGTTTGTCAAGTTATGGAAATTATTAAAGTTTAAGTGTTGGGATAGGAATTGGCAACTGTATGGTCGGCACGGGGACCGACCCCCTGCTATGGTCGAGGTTTATCGGATGCGTTGTTGTTAAGTCTTGGAGCCCCGGGTTGAGCTTGCTCTAATTCATCAAAGTCTTTTTGAGCTTTTTCAAATTTTGCCATTAGACCCGGATCTTTTTGTATACTAACCATTAATGCACCATTTGTAATTTCAGGCTTAACCACGTGTCCAGCTTCTCTAGACAATTCAACCATTCTTTCGATTAGCTGGACGGCTCTTTGAGGAGTGCCCTTATAAATTTTTGGTGAGCGATCTCCAACCTGCATTAACGACTGAGCAATGAGCTCAACATTTTTGTCTAAAAGTTCTTTCTTTTCAGTCTCGGATTTTGACGGATTATGTGCGGGTTTAACTTCATTAATGATAAGGTTATTATTGTTTTGAGGAGACCCGGGGACTGCAGCTTGAGTTCCTATCTGAATACGTGGTTGATCATCAACTTTAATGATCACAGTTTGATTAGAACCTTCAGCTTCTGGAATATTTGCAGTTACGTTATTAATCTTAATCTTAGGGTTGTTTTTTATCGCTGTGCAACACTGGTCAGCGATTGTTTTTAAGGATTTGCTTGGATCGGTGTTAGCCGCAAGTCCCAATGGATTGGATATGGTGCGTTGCAAAGCATGTGCAGTTAATACCGAGGCAGCGGCGGGAGGTAGGGGGCCACTTACAGAAACAGCAGACGCTCTTGCTCGTGGAAATGGGGCGGCTAGAGACTGATCGTTAGACAAAGCTGAAAACGCCCTTGAAACTCTAGAAATTTGACCTCCCAAATAACCTGGTTCCTCAACAGTAGAAGGTCTGGCATGCTCATTTCTACCGTCCCCAACACTAGATGATCTTACACTCTCATTTCTACGTTTACTTTCGTCTAAGGTGGCAAGTTCTATCTCTTCTCTATGTTGTGGTTCTAAAGCTTTCTCTATTTCAGCTGAAGAAATTTTAGTGTTTCTTCCGAAAAATGAAGTTGCTGAAGCTAATTTTCCACAGACTTTTCTTAAATTTTCATCAATTGGAATATTGTTTTCTTTCGCAAACTTCAATAAGTCTGCTAAGTATTCAGTTTGTTTTGCATCTTCATCTTCAAAGGGCATGAAACTTCTCACATTTCGGTTGGGAGGGGGATTTAATTTCCTTTCTTTAATTTTTTTTAAAAGCCCTCTTAAAGAATCTTCAATCTTTTCTTTGGGAGACAGTTCACCTGGACCACGTTGGTTATTCATTGTGGCTTGTAAATTCTCTTTTATTAATCTCATTTCAAGCAGAGAAGCTGTGATTAACAACGATCCTGTTCGTTCAGCTAATACACGATCAAGTCGTTCTTTTATTAGATCCCGCATTCCTTCTGGGTCTTTGCGTTCTTTAGCTGTATTCAGTTTTTCCATAAAATTTTTTAAATCCTGTGAGAAATCAGATGATTTACTTGCATCATCAATGTCGCCGATAAATTGTTCGGCCTGTTCCATGTATGCGTTTAATAACAGTTCATTTTTTTTATTAGGATCATCTACATTCTTGAACGATTCGTCAATGCTTTGGAAAAACTGCTTTACTTTTGTTTTTCTTTCCCGATCAGAATTGGCAGCCACATCCCTTAAGGCATCCACAAAAATTTGACTATTAACAATTTCAGGATAATTGTTAAAGTGATTGGTAGGAACTAGGACAACTTTGAGTTTTCCTTCAGCTTTGTGACCACCTCTTTGTTTCTTTGCAGGGCTTTTCTTAGCAAATAATTTAATGTTTTGATGTTTTTCTTTAAATATTTCAGTCAATCCCCATCCAAAGTCAAAACAACCAATTCTATCTTGCCCTCGACTATCTCTATATTTGAATAAATTGCTGGGTTGAACGTCATAATTAGCAAGTAGTAGATTGCCAGCCAAAATACGCGCCATATCCTTTCTTCTTTGATCAATCGGCTTTCTTTGATCAATCGGCTTTCTTTGATCAATCGGATCAATCGGGGCTCCAAATTGAGCATCAATAATTCGTTTATTTTCTTCCGTAATAAGATTTGAACCTAGAATTTTTTTCATACCTTTTACAGGCGGGCTTAAACGTGGAAATCCCATTTTTGTGGTAAGATCTTTGATAATCGATTTAACTTGATCTTTATTTTCCGGAGTGACCGCGAGTTTAGTCGGAGGTATTTCTGGTAAACGAATGTTTTCAGATTGTGGGATCGGGGAATAGGGAGAAGAGTCTTGGGTTTTATGCCATTTCCCATTGTTGAATTCATACGCATCATATAGTCGCTTAGCATTTACCATTTTTTCAACAAGTACAATTCCATTTTCTCCAGGAGGTGGCTTAGAAGGTAGATTATCAAAAATATGTAGAGAATATTTGTTATTTGGTTCTTTTAGAAAATAAAAAGGAACACTTCCTTTTTCTTTATCAATATGTTCTGCTAAAGCCATGGTTAAGTCTGTAGGAGGATGTCCACGTGCTTTTTCAGTTTTACGATCTGCTAAAGTTTTGGTTAAATCCTCTTTAGAAGTCACATTTAGGCTTGGAACAGTTAAGGATTGTTTTTCAAGTGCTTTTAATTGATCTCTATCATTTTTAACCCAACGCCCGTCTTTTACCATATAGACATCATAAGATTTATTTCCTGTTTCATTGCGTTTTTCAACAAGTACCAAAGCATTTTTTTTTGTGGGGGGTGTGTCCTTGTCAGTTGGAGCTTTAAGGGTTACGATAATATCGTAATTCATCACGCTGTCCCTGAGTTCCTGTACAAACCCAGGATGAACTCGGCTTTTAACAAATGGCGTACCAAGTTTTTGATTCCAAATAAAAGAATATTCAACGGCAGTATCTTTGTAAGTATCATCGTTTAGATCGGATGGATTTTGCATAAACGATCGTAATAACATCGATGTTCCAACTTCGGCTCGATCGTCTGCTTTATTTGTTGCGGATGATTTAAGAAATTCAGAATACTCCTTTCCTTCGCCTCCCTCGTCAACAACAACGGTATATTGACCCGATCCTTCTTCTTTTGCTTGTTTTCCACCCACTGATCCCACGGGTTTATATCCTGGGAAGGGGTCAGGGGATTGTACGACTTGAGCTTGAGGAGGATTGTTTGCTTGTCCCTGACCCTGAGCCTCGGGTTGTGCTGGCATCTGCACTTGGGTATTTTCAACTCTTACTTTCGATTCATCAGCAGCTCTTTGAGCTTGCTCAGCAGCAGCTTTTTCTCTGACAGATTCTTCATAAGCATTAATAATCCTCTCCATCCAAAAATTTGGATTTATATTGTTTTGTTTTTCAGCTAATTTTGCATGTTCTTCTGTAATAAGTCTTTTATAATTCGCAAAGTTTATAATAATTTCATCATTGTTTTCTACAATTGCCCAGGAAAGAACATGTTGTAAAAATTGATCAGCAGTCATGCCCTCTATTATGGTTTCACCATTCTGAGCTTTAGCGATATCTTCCTGAATTTTTACGGCCGTTTTTTCTTGTGCATACTTTAAAAATTCAGTGTTGACTTGAGATTTATCGACCGCCAC
>Ga0207154_1059_pt1 | contig 12373 bp, 8 predicted proteins | sample Alteio_BWMinHeat_28_FD_153576 | JGI IMG/M metagenome (GOLD analysis project Ga0207154, IMG submission 153576) | Enriched cells from forest soil in Barre Woods Harvard Forest LTER site, Petersham, Massachusetts, United States -... | ecosystem: Environmental > Terrestrial > Soil > Temperate forest >... | reverse complement strand
TGACATCAAGGTTGATAATGGTAAAGTTTTGTTGGATCGCAAAAATGTGACCCATCTTTTGCCTCATGAACGTGCACATTTAATCAGTCGTGTTTTTCAAGATCCCTTGCTTGGCAGCTATGCTGATTTAAGCATCGAAGAAAATTTAAGTTTGGCATATTCTCGGGGTCAGCGTCGAAGCAGTTTAAAGCTTGCACTTAATTCAAAGCTCCGAGAACGATTTCGCTCCATCTTAGCCGACATTGGAATTGGTTTAGAAGATCGGTTTCAGGATCGAATGGGGTTATTGTCGGGTGGACAACGTCAAGCGGTGAGTTTATTAATGGCGACGCTTCGTCCAGCAAAAATTTTGTTGTTGGATGAACACACGGCGGCTCTCGATCCCAAAATGGAGCGTTTAATCTTACAGTTAACTCAACGTTTAATCGATGAGCATAAATTAACAGCATTAATGATTACTCATTGTATGAATCAAGCATTAGAATTTGGGACACGCACTATTGTTATGCATCATGGAAAAATTGTGCGAGATTTAGAGGGGGCTGCGCGAAGGGAGTTGCAGCCCAGTGAATTGGTGCCGTTTTTTTAGGGTGCGTTAAGGGCTTACTTAATCTCGTCGACCTGCAAACACCGTTAACAGCTGCAATAAACTTAAGAATAAATTGTAGATAGCCACATACAACGAAATGGTTGCCATGATGTAATTACGTTCGCCACCGTTTATGATTTGGCTGGTTTCAAATAAAATAAGCCCTGAAGCCACTAAAGCAAACCCAGCAGTTGAAACCAAAGAAAGTAATGGAAGATGTAGGAACAACCCAAGTAAGCTTCCGGCAAAAACAATCATGCTGGCGGCAAACAGGAATCCAACCATGTAGCTAAAATCTTTTCGTGTTGCCAAGGCATAGCCGGATAAAGCGAAAAAGATTAAGCCAGTTAGCCCAAAGGCGGTCATTATCAACTGTGAACCGTTGGTGTACCCGTGCAAGACCATATTTAAGATGGGACCTAGGGTGTATCCCATAAAACCGGTAAAAGCAAAAATGGCAGCAATACCCCAAACACTGTTACGAAGCGCCTGAGTTAGGAAGAGAAGCCCAAAATAACCACCTAAGGTGAGAAATACCCCCATTGGAGCAGCATTGGTTACCATGGCAAGCCATGCGGTAGCAGCAGAAAAGAGGAGTGTCATGGATAATAAAATATATGTATTTCGGATAACTGAATTAGTCTGGATAACTAAGCCAGACTGTGCACGTACTGAGCTATTAATACCCTTCTGCATGTGGAATTCTCCTATCTGCGTGAATAAGCAAGACCTGATTCACTAAAAAGTGTACCACAAATTAGGTTTATATGTATATTTGTCTCGACCTGGCACCTATGGTCCCCCAACAAACTAAATTACAGTGCTACAATTTGCATGGCCCACCCCAAATCCTGTAGACTCTCGTAAATTAGCGGGTCTAAAGGAGAGGTGGCTGAGCGGCTGAAAGCGGCGGTCTTGAAAACCGTTGAGGGGCAACCCCCCTCCCAGGGTTCGAATCCCTGCCTCTCCGCCATCCTTCACTATAGTGTTAAGCTCGCGTGGAAGGAGTAGGGGTTATCCACGATAGCGCGAAGCGCGTAGGAAGACTAACCTTCGTGAAGTTACTCGACGACAGCATGCATGGGAGGACAAACCTTCGCAAAGCTAGAGACAGTGATAGGATCAAACCCGAAGCTTATTCGGAAATACAATGGCATCGACCCATCATTATTATTGATTCAACAGGAGCATACACTTGATAAACGTGCTATTAGTTGATGATCACGAATTGGTTCGTACAGGAATCAGTCGTCTGCTTGCGGATGTTTCTGATATTACTGTAATTGGCGAAGCAGAGTCTGGCGAAGACGCTGTAAAAATGGTTCGAGATAAAATCCCACACGTTATCTTAATGGATGTTAGAATGCCTGGCATTGGGGGATTGGAAGCCACTCGAAAAATCCAGAGAATCAATCCCGATATTAAAATTATTGCACTTACTGTTTGCGATGAAGAACCTTTTCCCACCAAATTGCTACAAGCCGGTGCCCGAGGATATTTAACCAAAGGGGCGGGCCTTGAGGAAATGGTCACTGCCATTCGCACGGTCTTTGCAGGAAAACGTTATTTAGGTCCTGAAATTGCCCAACTCTTAGCCTTACAAAATCTTTCCGATTCTCAAGGATCGCCTTTTGAAATTTTATCGGATCGAGAAATGCAAGTGTTATTGATGATTACCAAAGGACAAAAAGTTCAGCAAATTTCAGAAAAATTATGCTTAAGCCCAAAAACAGTGAACACCTATCGTTATCGTTTGTTTGAAAAACTGAATGTGAATTCAGATGTAGAATTGACTCACCTTGCAATTCGGCATGGAATTATTGAATCGGAACATAGTTAATCAACCTTAACCTTGAACCTTAACCTTGAAAACCCCGTTAACTGTTCTTAAACGCGGAATGACCTAAAAGCGGAATGACCTTAAATTTGTTTGTAAAATTTGTAACCCAAAATTTGTTTGTAACATGTGTAACCCTACTTAAATACTGAATACGTTGAACACTTTAGAATCTTATATTGCCAATCTCACGACCCGTCCAGGTGTCTATTCAATGTTGGATGCCAAGGGCAAGGTTTTGTATATCGGAAAAGCCAAAAATTTAAAAAAACGGGTCAGCAGCTATTTCCACCGCCAATTAGAAACTAAAACTTTGCACCTGGTTAAACAAATCCATTCTATTCAAGTGACCATTACACGTAATGAACGTGAAGCATTTCTTCTGGAAAACAATTTAATTAAAGAGCTCATGCCTCGCTATAATGTTATTTTTAAGGATGACAAATCCTACCCTTATTTATATTTATCAACGCATGAACCTTTCCCAAGATTAAGCTTTCACCGTGGAAAACATGCCGGAAAAGGAAAATATTTTGGCCCCTACCCCAGCGCTCGCCTTGCACGCGAAGCCTTATATTTCTTACAAAGAATCTTTAAATTAAGACAATGCGACAATCTTTTCTTTATGAATCGAACGCGTCCCTGTTTGCAATATCAAATCAAACGTTGCACTGCGCCTTGTGTGGGTCTGATATCGGAAACGGATTATCGAAAAGATGTTGAAAATGCCTTGCTGTTTTTACAAGGGAAAAGTCAAACGGTGATTACCGAAATCGCGCACAGGATGGAAGCCAAGGCCACTGTCCTGGAGTATGAAGAAGCTGCAAAATACCGTGATCAAATCGCTTTATTAAAGGGGATCCAAGAACAACAAATTATTGTTGGCAAAGATCAAAACATGGATGTGTTGGGTGTAGCCATCAATGGTCAGCTTGCCTGTGTTCATGTATTAATGATCCGTGAAGGAAAAATGATGGGGACACGTCATTATTTTCCAAAAGCACATGCAATTTTAGAGGGAGATAAATCACCTGAACACGAGTTGCTGGAAGATTTTATTATGCAACATTATTGCCAACATGCCGATCCTACTGAATTGCCCAAAGAAATTTTGATTGAGGTTGTATTAGAAGAACACTCGCTGTTTGAAGAATTATTGACTGAACGCAGCGGAAAACCGATCACCCTCAACACTGCAAAGCGCGGGATACGCAGCCAATGGATGGACATGGCCAAACTCTCTGCAACGGCCGCCTTGAAAGGTCGTCTTCATTCAAAAAACGATCTTACCCCTCGATTCGAGGCACTCCAAGAAGCTTTACACCTGGACGCCATTCCTCAACGCCTGGAATGTTTTGACGTTAGCCACACGCAAGGCGAAGCCACTGTGGCCTCCTGTGTCGTCTTTGATCTCAATGGGCCTTTAAAGTCGGCCTATCGCCGCTTTAATATCCGAGGCATTACCCCTGGAGATGATTATGGCGCATTAAGATCGGCTTTAACTCGACATTACACCCGCTTAAAATCGGAAGGTGGGATTCTTCCCGACGTTTTGTTTATCGATGGAGGAAAAGGCCAATTGGGGGTGGCGTTAGAGGTATTGACCGAATTGCAGGTTAGCGCCGTTTCATTGATGGGGATAGCTAAAGGCCCCACACGCAAACCTGGTCTTGAGACTTTATACATTACTTCTGTCGTCAATGGGGGTTCAAAGGATACAATTTCCTTGCCCCCCGACTCCCCTGCCCTGCATCTCATTCAACAAATTCGAGATGAAGCCCATCGTTTTGCCATTACCGCCCATCGTAAGCAACGTGCAAAACGTGGTATCCAATCTAAGTTGGAAGAGATCCCAGGGGTGGGGAAGCAAAGACGCATCACTTTGCTTAAACAATTTGGGGGCCTACAGGAGGTATTACAAGCAAGCGTCGATGAATTATCTAAAGTTCCCGGAATTAGCAAGGCATTGGCAACAAGGATCTATCACGCGCTTCACGGAGATTAAATGTTGATTCCGTGTCCCCCTGAGGATTGATGCTTTCCTCCGCCATCCCCTGGTTCCGCTCAGGAATGATGTTTTCCTCTCGTTATCCCGGGTTCCGCTCAGAAATGCTGTTTTCCTCTCGTCATCCCCTAGCTCCACTCAGGAATGATGTTTTCCTCTCGTTATCCCGGGTTCCGCTCAGAAATGCTGTTTTCCTCTCGTCATCCCCTAGCTCCACTCAGGAATGATGTTTTCCTCTCGTTATCCCGGGTTCCGCTCAGAAATGCTGTTTTCCTCTCGTCATCCCCTAGCTCCACTCAGGAATGATGTTTTCCTCTCGTCATCCCCTAGTTCCACTCAGGAATGATGCTTTCCTCCGCCATCCCCTAGTTCCACTCAGAAATGCTGTTTTCCTCTCGTCATCCCCGCGTATGCGGGGATCCAGTCAAAAAATTTCTCTTGGCGTTAAATTTTTTTCAATTAATCCTATAATAAAACTTCACAGCTTTGCAAAAATGCGCCAAGATAGAGATATGAGTATCCCAAACCTGTTAACCTTAATTCGTATTTCGTTAATTCCAATCTTTGTATTGGTTTTTTACCTGCCTTTCTCATGGAGTCCCATGGCCACGGCCGTTATCTTTACCCTGGCAGCCCTAACGGATTGGCTTGACGGATATTTAGCAAGAAAACTTAAACAAGTCTCCCCGCTTGGAGAATTTTTAGATCCCGTGGCCGACAAACTAATCGTGGCGGTTGCCCTTGTATTACTGGTTCAAGCACATGGATCCGCCCTATTAGCCATCCCAGCGGCTGTTATCGTCTGTCGCGAAATTGTAATCTCCGCCTTACGTGAATGGATGGCCGAAGTGGGTAAACGCAAAACCGTTGGGGTATCAACCCTAGGCAAACTCAAAACCGCCGGACAAATGCTTTCCATCATTTTATTATTATCTCAGTCTCCCGACAAAATAAGTTTAATTACTATATTAGGCTATGTCTTTATTTACGCCTCCGCAATCCTAACGCTGTGGTCTATGGTTATCTACCTCAAGGCTGCCTGGCGTGACCTGGTGCACGCCGAAATCCCCGCTTGACACCCTAAGTTGTTCCGGTAGAATGCTCGAATACCGCGGGAATAGCTCAGTTGGTAGAGCACAACCTTGCCAAGGTTGGGGTCGCGAGTTCGAGTCTCGTTTCCCGCTCCAGACTAATCTTGTGACCTTAAAAACTGTGAAAGAGTTATACTCGACTATACTCTAAGAGATAAAAATTCATCGCGAAGAGTACTTAAGAAGAGTATTCGAATACGGGGCTGAGTGGCAGAGTGGTTATGCAGCGGCCTGCAAAGCCGTTGACGTCGGTTCAATTCCGGCCTCAGCCTCCACGTTTCATGACTGTGAGTCGCTCACAAACATTAACATTTGTGATGCACCTCACACTGTGAAATATTTTAATCATTTAAATTTAGCCCGGGTGGCGAAATTGGTAGACGCAAGGGACTTAAAATCCCTCGGACTAATCCTCCGTGCCGGTTCGAGTCCGGCCCCGGGCACCAACCGATTAACAATTTTTTTATTGGTGAGTCTATATGAGCGCAAAAGCGTTTGACATGTTTAATAACTTATTTGCAGCAATGGGTGGTGTACCAATCGATGCTCCTATAGCAGCTAATGCAATTAAAATAACACTTACTGCTTCGAAGGGAAGCAGGGAATTCCCAGGAGCAGGCTTTTCCAGTAAACGTGAATACACTATAAATGGTTTAGATTCGAAAAGAGTTGCAGACGAAATCCAACATATTGAACAATGGGCAACCAAACAATTAGAAGCCGGTTTTCAATATTCTGTGACCCTTAGTAATTTACCTGGACACCCTGATGTATCTACGCAAAACCGTTCTATAGCTGATTTAAGACGATTTTTGATTGAAAATTTAGCCCCTGGGAATCCTGCTCTTGCACTTGCCCCAGTGTTAGCACCTGCTGCTGCCTCTGCGGCGGCGGCTCCTGCGGCGGCAGCAGCAGCTCCAGCACCAGCCCCTGTTGCTGCACCAGCAGCACCGGCCCCTGCTGCTCTGGCAGCTCCAGCCCCTGTTGCTGCACCGGCGGCTCCTGCAGCTGGTGCAGTCGCGGCTGCAGGTGCTAATGCCGCTGCGGCTGCGGCTGCAGTCGTGGGTGTTGCAGAAGGTGCTGTGGCTGGTGCTGCAGCAGGTAACGGAGCTGCAAGAGCTGAACCAGTATTCTCTGCACCACCACCTCGTAAAAAGTATGTTTAGTTTATTAATTTTGAATATCTCCCGACTGCAAGTCGGGAGATATTTCGTCTAAGAACTATCTATAAAATGGGGTCGGTCTGTTAGTGTGAGTGTGAATTAAAAAAGAAGGCTCTTCCTTTATTTAGGTTCTCCACAATTTCTGAAGAAGAAGCAAAACCTGAAAATCTCCCGAACATTTATTAAAATATTTTATCATGAATGAATAGTAAGTTGGTCTTCAATTTGAAAATAAATTATCGACGCATTGGAAACTTTGAACTTGTTTTTGAAGGCAACCATAGCCTGTGAAAAGTCAGGAAAAACATATATGATTCACACTCACACTAGCAGACCGACCCCATTGGTTCATTGGTTCACAATTCTGCTGTTTACAACTATTAATAACCTTCAGCTTTATTTAATCATTTTTTGTTGCATGTTGCGCTCTGACACCGTTTGTTTGGGGCGAGCTTGTTGTATGTCACGCTCTAGTATGTATATGCAACTTGTTTTGCGTTTTTAATAATAAGTAAGTTAGGGCCCACGGATGCCTTTTATTTTACGATATCTTCTAGAAAAGCCTTTAAAAATTTAAGTTTGTATAAGCGAAGCCGCTAATCAATATAATGATCTAAAGGCTTTGGAAAATCATATGTCAATAGCTAAGCCCACTCAAAGAATTATATTGTTTGATATTGACGATACCCTGATGGATTTTAACTATACGGATTCAGCGCGATGGACAGGTGGGACTGAAACACGATGGCAACAAGCTTGTAAAGCAATAAAATTTCTAGATATAAAACATAATACAAATACCAAGTTTGGGCTTTTAACATTTAAAGACCGAGAGGATCCGTTGACTGATGCTGTTCAGGGTCGATATGTTGCGGGTGGAGAACGACCCTTTAAAGCCAATGAAACCTCTGGCCTAAAAGATTTTTTAGATAACAGTCTTGTCACTTTTACTGCAGGTGGCCCAAAACAGGATGCCATGCACAAAATCATGACCAATACTAAGAAGACCCCGCATGAAATTACTTCACCAAAAGATGTTTGGATCGTTGATGACAACAGAGTAGCGGTTTGTGAAATGGCTGCAGCTAGTGGTTTTACTGCAATACATGCTGATGTGGTACGACCAAACAAAAATGAAGAAGCTAACGCCGTTGACAGAGTGATCAATGCCATGCTTACCCTTGCAAACAAGAATAAACCAACAACAGTATTAGAAGTTTTAGCGGAATCCGCTAGAGTTGAACACGAACAATCGAATAGAAGGATACAAACAATAGGAGAACCTCCAAAGCAGGAGAAAGAACACATGCCAAAGAAACCATCAGAACCCAAACCAACACCCACTCTCGCAACAGCCAAAAGACAACATGGCCACATTAATCCAGAGAAAGCGATAGACGCTGCGATAAATTTAGAAAAACAAAAAGCAACACAACCCCAGGCTGCTCAAAAAACTAAAGATATTATGAAACCAGAAGATCTTCAGAAAATAAAAGATGAAAGGAGTCGCGAAAGACTCAAAGGAATGTTAACCATGTATGATACGAAACGGAGTACTTTTAAAAAAATGTTTCAAAGCTCTAATCGAAAAGCACAGATAAAAAAATTAAGCGACCTTGCTAGAAACAATAAAGCGACATCCACTGAAATTGTAAAAGCAATTAAAGAAATTAGAAATGAGATGCTATATGAAACCACAGGTAAACGAATTGAAACAAGATATGCAGGTGAAAGTTTATTAGAAAAATTAATTGATGAATTTATTAGCGAACCGGACCCGGCTTTTTGGAATGACCAACCTAAACCCAAATCTGGTCACACAAAACCATGACTCAAGGTGTCAGACACGTGTCTGACACCTTCATCAGTTTATTCCAAAATGGAATGAACTGAATTAATTTCTAAAAACAGCTTGAATTAAAAATTCAGCTATGCAACATATTTTTTGATATACCCTTAGGGATAATAATATTAACCAAAGAGTTCAGAAGTGAGCGCAACTCCAGCGCAATACCACACCCAAATGTCCTCAAACTCCCTCAAACACCATTGACTCACGTCATTGATTAATATAGAGTTTGCTTTTGTACATTGTACAGTTGAGTACATTCGAGTGTAGCATGGACTTAAAATCCCTCGGACTAATCCTCCGTGCCGGTTCGAGTCCGGCCCCGGGCACCAATATAAATGGGGTCGGTCTGTTAGTGTGAGTGTGAATTAAAAAAGGAGGCTCTTCCTTATTTAGGTTTTCCACAATTTCTGAAGAAAGTACAAAAACTGAAAATCTTCCGAACCTTCTACCCCCCATCTCTTTGTGGATGAAGACTACATATCCCTTAGAAACTGGGGAGCCTTTTTTTAGAGCTTTATTTTATCAATTTAAAAAGGTATAATACCACAGCCTTAGGAATATTCATTCAATTCTTCAAAATTATCTCTTTTCTGTATGTACACTGAGAAAAGGGAAATTTAAATAATTATCACTTATAAAATTTTTCATTACCATTAGGAAATCTATATGAGCACAGATAAAAAACGTGTAGCTGAGACAATAACTACTTCCCAAAAAATTGACCCGGCAAAATTGAATCAATTAGAGAGAACACTTATTGAAGCTGCTAAAAAAGGTGATTTGGGACTGGCAAAAAGTCTTGCTAATGGAAATATTCCAAAACAAGCTGATGTCAATACTCTTTTAGGAAAAACAATTAGTACAGCAGCCTATTATGGAAGAGTTGGCTTTATCGGCCAGTTCCTTTTTCAGGGGAAGGTTAGACTTTCCGAAGAATTAGCAAGCAATCTTTTACTTGCAGCACTAGAAAATGCATTACACGGATGGGATGAATTTTTAGAATTAGCAAAAACTGCTCAAAAACCCCCAGACGAGCTAAAAGAAGATTTGGTCAGTACTGCATATTTAATCCTTAATTATTGTCTTAGAGAAAAGATTAAAGTGGATTTTGAACGAGAGGATTCAAAAGGCCGTACTGCATTGATGTTAGCCTCAGAATTGGGTCTTGAAACAATGGTAAAAACCTTATTAGAAAATGGAGCAGATGTACTTACTAAGGCAGGTAGAATGCAGCCTTTTTCTAATTATAAAGGACATACGGCTTTACATTTTTTATGTTCACAGGTTTTTCATAAAAACATTAATATTATGGATATGTTATTGGCGGCAGGGGCAGATAAACTATTATCTGAAATGAATGAAAAGCACCCGCTCATACAAGCAGCTCAATCTCGCTTGGTTCATTTCCTAAAAAGATTGATAGAGCTAACACCTGCTGAAGTTTTAACAACCACTTACCAGAGAAGAGACAATGTTCGTGTAGGTATATTAATACATCTTGTAGATTGCTATTATTTTACAAATATACAAACTGAGCCCTACGACCCCAAAATAATAGAAGAACGAGCTCGAAATCTAGCTCAAAAAAAGAAAGTAAAAGAAAATTTTTTAGAAATTCTTGAAAAACACGATATCGCGCTAGAAAAAGACGCTTTTGAATGCGATTTAGAAGAGAATCCAGATGAATGCGATAAACAGATCTTTTCCTATATTGAACTCCTAATACAAAAAGTTGGCGAGCAAATTGTAATACAGCAAGGGACTAAAATAATTGAAGATATTATTATGTATGGGAGATTGCACAACGATTTTGTGCACTTTAGGAAAAGAATTAAATTATTGAATTTTCTAATTGAAAAAAAAGCTCCTCTAGAAAAAAAGTCGCCGATGTCTGGACGCACAGTAATTGAGTTGGCATTTGTTGAAAATGATACTGTTGCCTTCGACATGCTGAGGGCCGCGGGCGCCAATACACGACGCTTAAACTTGCCTAAAGAATCAACCACTTCCAGTGAAGAAGATAATGAAAGTGTCAACCAAGTATTTAAAATAGATTTTATGCCTTTTTGGGAAAGACTATACCCAGCTAAAAAAACGCTTGCAGAAAAGAGAAAGAGTCTTGGTTTGGGTTGGCTTGATTTTCAATTAGACGTGAGACCTCAACTTTTTAAAGATATTGGAACAGGAAATTTCGATGCATTAATTGAACTCATGTTAATGGGAGCTGACATTAATTTTGGAGGTCCATGTACAAATGATTTTGGCATTGGTTCTGAATGGATTACTATAGGTGCTGTTTCCTACAAAACGTTTGGAATTACCCCATTACAATTTATATTTATGCAATCAAAAGAAATTGCTGCAAAAATGTTTATTCTGATTACCTTATGTGAAGCCTACCCTGGAGAAATTATAGATCTACTGTCAGCAAATCTATACACTCAGACAAAATACAATTCGTCTCTAAAGGACCTGTCATTTCTTTGGCAAAATGGAAAAACCCCTCTGAGAAATTATTATACAAATTACGAACAACGATACTATGCGAAACGAGAAGAATTTGAAAGAGAGAAATTCCAAGAACAAGCAAGAACAATCGTACAAAGTCTAATTTTAAGTCAATATGAACAATTTCGAGAAGCGGGCCAATATGGTCCAGTGGTCTTTAGCGATGATGGAAGATACCGTTCTGACACATCATCCCCTGTCCTGTCAATTCTTTAGGAAATCAGCAGTTAAGTAGTTAAAAGTGGAACTTTTGTTGGAAATACCATTAATGTTCGAAGAAAATCAAAAGTATATTATATTTATTCCTTTACTGATAGATCGTCGATCATTCTTTCACAATTATTGAATCTCTCGAATATCAGAAATATCGACTGGACGCCCCAATATTTTTTTATATGCCAGTAAATCTTTAAGTGGAATAACGGGCATCGTGAGGCCAAAAACATTCATTTCGACATATTCAGAAAAGTTTGTATTCAACTGTACCCATTCATTTGTTGTGCGATTGAATATCTTTGTGTGATAGGCCCCACTCAAATCAATTTCTTGGTTATTATAAGTTAAAGTCATTAGTTTCAAATCCCACAAATCGGACTTAAATTGGTCAGGCCCGAATACCAAAAATTTAGAAACTTGTTTTTCAAGCACTTCAAATTTATCCTCTGGAATATCTATATCAATATCTAGCAGGACCCGAGTGGCGCCATAGGCTATTGCAGCAAGTCCACCTGTAATCAAAAATGGTATATTGGAAGTTTTTAGAATATCGGTTATCCAAACCAATGCAGTTTTTACTTTTTCTTCATTTTTTTGTGCCATCGATTAGCCTCTATATCTAGGTCATAATCTTAATTTTCGCATGGATTCAATTAAATTTCAGTAATTAAAATATATAGTCATACAGCTAATTTCTGGTTTTATCATTTAAATGTTTTGCTGTATCAATTCCTTGAGCATTAAGGTATGATTAGACATACTTACTTATTATTATATCAATCAATAAAATCTGAACCAATGAATCGGAGATTAAAATGGCGAAAGTCCCTGCAGAATTAAGAGATAAGGTATTTTTAAGCCTAAGAACTGCAAAGGCATCTATGAGGCTCGAGATGGGTCCGATGGGTGCTGGTAAATTATCTGGGTTAATTGGATCTACACTAAGCCTTTTAGGGGAAACTACACAGAATGCAGCAGTTGGCACTGATTTAGCATGTCAAACAGCAATCGATGGCATAGGTTCAGCAGATTCAAAAGAAGCCGCTCAAACTAAGGAACTTTTATTCTCTCAACGGCGATCGGTAGAGGCAATGCTCGCGTCCAAAAGAAGT
>Ga0207154_1058_pt1 | contig 12650 bp, 10 predicted proteins | sample Alteio_BWMinHeat_28_FD_153576 | JGI IMG/M metagenome (GOLD analysis project Ga0207154, IMG submission 153576) | Enriched cells from forest soil in Barre Woods Harvard Forest LTER site, Petersham, Massachusetts, United States -... | ecosystem: Environmental > Terrestrial > Soil > Temperate forest >... | reverse complement strand
GTTGATAATCTAGCATACAATTTGTACCGTAGATTTCACAGTATCCGTCTCTTTTTTAAAAAAAATATACTCCAAACATCTATGGCAAATTTAATGGAGCTTAAAACATGAACGGTAAACTTAGTAAAGAAAATAGTGATGCTTTAGAAAGCGCTAAAAAACAAGTCGTTTCTTCCAGTTTAAAAATACTGATCCAAAGAATTTTGAATGAAGAAAAACTTGCATTGGAAGAAGTTACAAAAATAAGAAATAATGGTGAATTCTGCAGCCAACGTTACGAAAAATATTGGTTAGATTGGCTAATTGCCTATTGTATTCAATTTGAAATAGTGAAAGTACAAAAGTCTGACCCTGAAAAAGCCAGCCTAATATTTCAACACTATAAAAGTGCAGCAGATGCTGGACATTCTTGGTCCTGCGGCGCGATGGGTGGATATTATAGAGATGGTGTATTTTATTCAAAGAGTTCTGGAAAACCTGTTAAGTTAATGGTTGCGGGAGAGAGCCGAAGTTTTGGACAATCGTTGTATCATTATACACGTGCGGCTGATATGGGTGATACAACAGCAAAAGATGCTGTGCTAAACCTTTTAAAGCAAGATTCTAACTGGTGGCTTAAAGAAGTACTCGCAGAGGCGCGTGAGCAAGCTCATCTACGAGCTGACACACTGGCGCTTAAAGCAGGAATTAAAGTTGCTGAAGATAGTTTTAAGCAGGCTCAAAAGCAGATCCAAGATCAACAACGGCAGATCCAAGATCAACAACGGCAGATCCAAGATCAACAACGGCAGATCCAAGATCAAAGGGAAGCCTCAAAACAATTTGTTGAAAATCTGGCTAAAGCTCAAACTACAGCTCAAAAATTAACTGAAGATACAAAAAAAGTACTAGAGAAAGTTAATGCCGTGAAACAAGCCTTACAACCACAAACACAGGGGCAAGGACAGCCGCAAGCAAATGGACAGGCGCAAGCGTTAACAGCACCAACTGCACCAGTAGCATCAGCAGCACCAACTGCACCCGCTGCATTAGCAGCGTCGACTGCAGCAATACATCCTTCCTATTTCGCGGACCCAAAACCCTCTGCGTCTGCCCCGAGTTCTGCCCATGAAACAGGATCTGCAAAGACAAAGGCGGATTCTCCGAATGGTCCTTTCACTCCTCTGCTGGCCGCTCAACAACAGGCTGGGGCACCCGGTAGCATTGCCAGTGCTTCTCAAAGCCAACCCTTAGCTAAGAAGGACGAACCGCCATCGGGAGGCACAGCTGCGGCTACTAACAAAGAACCATCAGCAAATAATGAGGAATGGACAGTGACGAAAATATTTAAAGCGCCTTATAGAGCGGTATTTGGATAGAATGTTCAGAAAGTGGGGCGCACTATTTCTGAGTGCTCCCCACGAATTTTTTCATATCTTAATGAAATTATTTAGACTTAATAATTTAATTACAAAAAATGACCTATAACATTATTTCCTTAAATGTTAAAAATCGATTGAGAGTACGAATGGACCCACCCCATTTCCATATTTTTGTCTCTTGACTTGTCATTTAAGTTCCAACAGTATGTGAAACATGGAACAAGGATATTAGGTATGGCTAGGCTATGAGTTTAAGTAACTCAAGATTTGATAGATTATCTATTAAAAAAGCATATGAATATAATAAAGCCATTTCACACAAACTTAATAAAATTTGTTATCCATTAGAAAGTACCTATGGCATTAAATTACTTTCATACCGGCGATTTTATTTACAGGGAGGCTTGTTACATTTAACTACTCATCCTGAATGGTGTGAACACTGGTATGAAAATCAATATTGGATCAGTAATTCATTTCAGGATCGCGTAAATCGCTTATCTAAACAATCGAGTTTATTTTATATATGGCCAGATATCCCACCTAAAGATCGAGTTTATAACGCACTCTACGAACTCAATATTTGGAATGGCGTCATGATATACAAAAAATACAATGATTGTATCGAATCCTTCGGATTTGCTAGCGCTATTAGAGAAAATTCCCAAGTAAAAAATATATATCTGTATGAAAAAGATATCCTAGAACATTTTATGTTATATTTTAAAGATAAAATAATTCCACTTGTTAAGTCATTTGAAAGATCTATTTTACTACCATATGCCATAGATATTCCGAATAATTCCAGTACCGAAGTGCAAAAGCAGAATTTCAGGAATGCGACTAAAATTAAAAATCATTATCTGAGAATGAATGGTGAAGATATTAAAATAACCTATCGTGAAGGCGAATGCCTCTCTTTATTATCCAAGGGTAAAAAAATAAAAGAGATTGCAAGACAGCTTGAATTATCCCCAAGAACAATTGAGTTTTACCTAAGTAACCTCATGGAGAAAACCCAGCTCAATTCTAAAGTACAATTAATCCAACTGTACCAAGAAAATGATGGTTTTTAGAATTAGTTAATGACCTTTGATTAACACCTATAATAATTCGTTAACCTTCAGGTCCTGTCCTCCTGAGCGTAATTGTATTGGTCCTGTCACCCTCTAGGAGCATTTATACCACGATTGTCTCTTACAATCCCGAGCCTTTGAAATCTAGGAAAGCGATTAAAAATAAAGTACTCTTAAGTTTAAAATTACTTCTTTACTGATCGCGAGGGATCTCCTTGATTACGGGAGATCTCTCGCTACCATAAATAAATTCATCTAAAATCGTAATTCCTCAACAAATAATGTCTTTTCGAGTTACGAGATGGCTCGAGATGACAGAATCTAAACGCATACAACAAATCACTTCGCTTGTGCAAAGGGCGACCAGGCAGGTTCTTGCACTTCTCCTTCTCGACCGGGTAAACGAATTTTTAAACGACCATCAAGGGAAACCGCTCCTAACACTTTCTTGCCACCCGCTTGAGCTCCATAAATAACCATCATTCCATTGGGTGCCAACGTAGGCGAATCGTTTAAACCGGTTTGAGTTAAAATTCGTAAACCCCCTTGATTCAGCGAATGCACTGCAATGCTGAACAACCCTTCTTCCCCACGATGCAAAGTGACTAAATTTTTTCCATCCGGAGTTAAAGATGGTTTTGCATTATAATTGCCGACAAAAGTTAACCGTTCCGTTTTGCCACTGCTTAGGTTTACTCGGTAAATCTGGGGTTTTCCGCCACGATCCGAAGTAAACACGATAGAACGACCATCAGGTGCAAAACAGGGTTCTGTATCAATGCCCGTGCCAGCGGTTAAACGACTTAACTGTTTACTTGCTAAATTCATGGTGTAAATTTTAGGTCCTCCATCTTTTGAAAGAACCAAAGCAAGCGTGCGACCATCCGGGGACCAAGCCGGTGCGCTGTTAATGCCAGCATATCGACTGATGACTTCGACTCGACCACTATTTACGTCGACCACGTTAATTGACGATCGTTCTTTTTCAAAAGAAACGAAAGCAATTTTCTTGCCATCAGGAGACCAGGTTGGGGACATAATCGGATAATTTGAACGATACAGTACTCTAGGATTATGGCCATCGTAATCGGCGATTTCTAAGGAGCGAGATCCTCCTCGACCATTATCGCTGACAGAAATATAAGCAATGCGAGTAGAGAAAAAGCCACGCACTCCGATAATTTTCTCGAAAATTAAGTCACTGATATGATGCCCCAGTGATCGAAAGTCTTGCGCTGCAATATTATCAAATTGCATGGATAATAAAGGCAGCGATGGGGTTCCCACTTTTTGTCGAACCACATCCAGCAATTCAAAATTAACGGTAAAACGACCTTGTGCCGTTTTTCGAATGCGGCCCACAACCAAATCGGCCACCTGTTCACTTTGCCAATAAGGAAACTGGACTTGGGAAAGTTGATGTGGAGATTGACGTAAATTTTGGAATGGAACAGGACTGAATTGACCACTGCTTCTTAGATCGGTGTGAATAATGTCGGCAAGATTTAAAACTTCATTCTTATCGCCCCCTTCAACACTAAAGGGAACAACGGCAATGGGAATGCCTCCAGATTGCCCTCCGTCAATGACAATATTCATTAAACCTGCATATGTGTTCGAAAACCCTGTACATAACAAAGTAAATGTTAAGGTTAATATTAAACTCTTAATAAATTTCATATTACATCGCATAATCAACCACCTCACTACTATCATCCGGTATAAATTCAAAGGTAAAATGTCTAAATAAATCCATTACATCGGGTTCACCTTTTGGAAAAGGCAAAGGCACGGCCTTACGAACAGCTGCAATCGCCGATTGATCAAAGGCCTCATTCCCTGACGATTGGATAACTTTTACATTGACCACATCTCCATCGGGCATGGCATTAATTTCCAGCTTGCATTTCAAACCGGAAGGCAATCCCATGGGACGCAACCAACAGCCCTTCACTTTATCCTTAACCATACTTTCATATTTATTAAACTCTCCCTGCACCCATTGATTTCGCTGTGCATTTTCCTGTGCTAAGCGCGCATCTTCTTGAGCTTGCAAAGCCGCCTGTTTTTTTTCTTCTTCCAACTTCTGTTTATTGGCTAACGCGGCTTTCTCTTTTTTCTTCCTTTCTTCTTTTTCTCGCTCTAATCTCATTTGCGTTGCACGCTCTTGTTCTTCTTGTCGTTTTTCATCTAACGCAGCCAGTCGTTTTTCTTCTTTAGCCTTGGCTTCTTTAAGGGATTCTAATTCTTTCTTTTCTTTTTCTTTGGCCAGACGAATTTCAGCCAAACGATTTTGTTCGTCCTCCTTAGTCTTTTCTAACTCTTGTTTAAGCTTAAGCAATTTGGCCTGTTCTTTTGCCCGATCCTGCGCCGCCTGCTGCTCTTTATGCGCCACCATTTCAGCCTGCTTTTGTTCCTCAAGTTTTTTTTGATTTTCTTGGGTTTCTAAACGTTTTGCCTCCGTTTGTACTCTTTTTTCATCCACCACGGTGGCCTGCACAATTTCACCCGAGGCTTTTGGTAAGCTTGCTTTTTTTACCGAGGTTTGGATGCTTGTTAATAGCAGAATAATCAAGGCAAGGTGAACAACACATGAAAAAAGAAAACTCTTGCCATATTTAATCTTCAAGCTACGCACAATAATACTATTATTCCTCATAATGTTGCGTCATAAGTCCTACCTTGGTGGCCCCTGCGTGTTTCAATAACACCATGGCGGCCATCACTCGACCATAGTCAACATTCTTATCCCCTTTTACCAATACTGCTCGGGCAGGATCTTGTCGTAACGCGGCTTGAATGACCGCCGACAGTTCATTCTTATCAATCGGTTCTTTGGCTTGATCCAGATATAAATAGCCTTTGGCATCAACTGTAACCACCATGGGGGGTTTTTGATCGTGAGGCAGTGGATCGGATTTGGCTTGGGGTAGTTCAACTTGTACACCCTGGGTTAACAGCGGTGCGGTAACCATAAAAATAACCAACAATACCAGCATAACGTCGACATAGGGCACAATATTGATGTCGGCCATGGGTTTACGATAAGTTTGGTAGGGGCGAAAACGTTCGTTCATAGTTCGATCTCGCTCATGTAAATCATATCTATGTTAATCATATTCATATTAATCATCTTCATGCGTACGCCTCTACTTCTGTCTGCGATCGCGTGGGAAGAGGATGCATATGAGCTTGACGATGTAAAATACTGGTAAATTCTTCTAAAAAAGTAGCATAGCGATTGGTCAGTGATTGCAGTCGATTTGAATAACGATTGTAAGCAACGACTGCTGGGATCGCAGCAAATAATCCCATGGCAGTGGCAACCAAGGCCTCCGAGATCCCAGGAGCAACCATGGAAAGGGTTGCTTGCTGTACCGATCCTAAGGCTCTAAACGAATTCATAATGCCCCACACCGTTCCAAATAATCCAACATAGGGACTTACGGATCCCACCGTTGCTAAAAATGGCAAATGCGCTTCAAGATGATCCACTTCTTTTGACATGGCAACTCGCATGGCACGTTGTGCACCTTCCATTATAGCCGCGGGTTGTACCCCTTGCTTGCGCAGACGAATAAATTCTTTAAACCCTGCCAAAAAAATATTTTCCGTGCCGCTTTTTTCTCTACGATCGGCGGTATAGCGTTGATACAGTTTGTTAAGATCAACCCCCGACCAAAACGTATTTTCAAAATCATCCGCTACGAATTGTGCTTCTTTAAAAATTGTCTTGCGCTGAAAAATGATCGTCCATGAAACCACGGAGGCTGCTAACAACATTAGCATGACCATTTGCACAAGAAAACTGGCGTTTAAAAATAAACTGATTAACGACTGATCTGCAGACACTTCTTTAACTCCATTCCTAAATTCATGGGCAATCCGGTTGGCCGTAATTGATTATCCACACAGGCTAAACGAATTTCGGCCTTACAACAAAGATCAGAAGGATCAAACCAGGACTTCGCTTGCTCGTTCACACTTGCATGTTCACTTGATGGCAAAGTTTCATGTTCTTGCCGTTGTGCTTGCAAAAATCCTCCCGCACTTTCTTCAATGGTTTGAAGAGAAGGCTTAAGTTCGGATCTGCAGGCAACATAAATGCCTTGGGCAAACACCAGACTCGCAGGACGAACGGACTCGACTTCTGACACCACGTATAATAACTGATCTAGGCGGGCAGGTTGCAAGTATTCTAGTTTAGCTGTATGGATAACAAACTGAAGATTGTTTTTGGAATTTAAACTAACCAAATCGTATCCTTTGGCGCGCAGATACTCGGTTCTGGCCCGCTCAAAATACTTTAAATAATTGGGGTGATAAACAATGCCCCCAACATCGGTATCTTCGTAATACACTCGAATGGGAAGGATGTGTGTTGACATGAAAATGCGTAATAGTCCAAAAAATAATAGGCTTAGATTGTACCATCTGGGGTCAAAGTCGGACAATAGACAATTACTTGATATTGAGACAATTTCTTAATATTGAAAGAATTAAATTATTGCCTATTATCCGGCTTTGACCTCAACCTTCACCTTTTTCGTATCCTTATGTTTAAACCCTTTTCTTCAACTGATTCTACATTCTCCTTTTCAATGCATAATGGTTGATTTATTGCAAAAGATAAAACTAAAGCATTTCGATTAGACTTATTACGGAAGCTGATGTTGGCCCCTTTATCCAATAACCGACTTGTCCATTCTTTATTCAGATTAATGATGCTCCAATGAAGCGCTGAATTTCCATCTTCAACATTTCTTCCATTCACCGCTGAACCTAAAATCAACAGTATATTATTGAATCATTTTCATCATATTTAATACAATACCTTTTCTAATTTCTCTATTGCGGAACGATGTTTTACTTTATCCATCTTGCTGATATTTAATAGCTTCCATTTTATCCCTGGAAACTGTTCCACATGAGACAAACCTAACTTATCCCAATTGGGTTTACCGTTCTTCACTGACAGTAGAAACTCCTTATCTTCAGTATTTAAAGCTTTGTTAATGGTAATAATTAATGTGTCTCTTGCTTTTTCCAATGTTTCATAAGAAATGTCGATATTTGTCATACCGATAAATTCTTCTTTAAAGGCTTGTCTTTGATTTAATCGATGAGGCTCTAACAATTCATAGTTGTGTTTGACATAATTTAACTAAATAAAACTCATTGGAACATTTTATTATTATATCATAAATATGTAAAACTGTATTATACAAAAACATAAAAAAACAAACTATTAAACTAGAGGAAGCCTTATAAAAAATTCTGATGGAGTTTTATTATGTCATTGATTTTATTTGATTATTGTACTTCACCGAACACTTGGAGATATGTGACAAGAAGAGAGACCGGGCTATCACATTAGGTCTTTAGAATACACCAAAGGATATTTCCTTGGATCTTCTAAACTTTTGATATCAAGATCAATATCTAATTTAGGCCAATATAAATGCCTGTTGTGGAGTAACTCGACTTGATTGATATCGGCAATTGTTGCTCCCAAGAACCAAGCATATTCTTCATATGGCAAAAAATATTCTGTACCCAAAACTAACAGCCGAAGACCAAATTTAGTAATATTGATCTCAACTTCACTCATTTAATGGACCCATCGTCCCTATTCTCAACGGAAAACCACTTATCTATATTATTCCGCAGGGTCTTCGCTTTCACCACTTTCATCAGGTTCACCAGAAACATCCGTCTCTCCACTTTCACTCGCAATCCCAGCTTCGCTTTCGGAATCACCTTCATTTTCAGAACCTTCAGACTCTCCCTCTCCTTCAGCTTCCATCGCTCCTTCCACTTCTTCAATGCGTTGGATGCCAATTAACAATTCACCTTCTGAAAGCGAGATTAAACGCACGCCTTGAGTGTTGCGTCCTACCACTGAAATTTCTTCAACACGGGTACGAACCAAGGTTCCACCATTTGAGATAAGCATCAGCTGATCGTTATCAAACACTTGAACAGCACCGATCACTTCACCGTTTCGTTCGCTGGTTTGGATGGCAATCACCCCTTGTCCACCTCGACCTTGTTGCATAAATTCATCAATTTCGGTACGTTTTCCATAGCCATTTTGTGTGGCGGTTAAAATATACCCGCCTGGCTTGAGGACAATCAACGAAATCATTTTTTGCTTGGGCTGTAATTTAATTCCTCTTACTCCTCGCGCTGTACGACCCATGGAACGGACATCCTCTTCCGAAAAGCGCACTGCTTTGCCCGAATTCGAAAATAACATAATGTCTCGAGTGCCATCGGTGATATCAACGCCAATCAGCTTATCGCCTTCGTCTAATTCCAACGCAATAATGCCGGAGGAACGTGGACGCATAAAATCGGTAAGCGCTACTTTTTTCACAGTACCAAAACTGGTAGCCATAAAGACATGTTTGTCTTCCGAGTATTCGCGTATGGGTAATATGGCTGAAATGCGTTCATTTTCTTGCAAGGGTAATAAGTTAATGATGGGTCTACCCTGCGAAATGCGGCTAGCCACTGGGATTTCATAAACTTTTAACCAATAAACTTTGCCTTCACTCGAGAAGCACAATAACGTGTCGTGAGTGTTGGCAATGAGTAATTGTTCTATATAATCCTCTTCCTTAACTTTCGTCGCCGTCTTCCCTTTACCCCCTCGACGTTGAGCCTGATAGCTGCTTAAAGGTTGGGCCTTAACATAACCCGCATGGGAAACCGTAACCACCCGATCTTCTTCACCAATTAAATCTTCGACTGAGAGATCTTGATGATCGTGAATGATTTCTGTTCGACGAGCATCCCCAAATTCCTGTTTGACGGCAATCAATTCGTCTCGAATCACTTGCATCAACCGCGACTGCTTAGACAAAATATCTAATAAATCCTGAATGGTAACAATAATCTGTTTGTATTCTTCAATAATTTTATCTTGTTCCAAGCCCGTTAATCGATGTAGTCGTAAATCAAGAATGGCTTGCGCTTGAATTGCGGATAATCGATATTCTCCTTGGTGTAAGCCAAATTCCGGCTCTAAATTTTCAGGACGGCAAATATCGCCGCCTGCACGCTGTAACATATCAGCCACTAATCCGGGTACCCAACGACGTTCCATTAATTTAGCCTTAGCTTCAACAGGGGTAGGCGAGGCTTTAATTAATTGAATGACGGGATCAATATTGACTAAGGCAATGCCGAGGCCCTCTAATACATGAGCGCGATCGCGAGATTTTCTAAGTTCAAAGGCTGTACGTCGTGAAACAACTTCTCGACGATGTCTTAAAAAGATTTCCAGCAGTTCTTTCAAGGAGAGTAATCGAGGTTGACCATCGACCAAGGCCACCATATTAATTCCAAAAACAACTTGAAGCTGGGTTTGTGAATAGAGATTATTTAAAAGAACATCGGTTTGTTCACCCCGACGAAGTTCAATCACCACCCGCATGCCGTCTTTATCAGACTCATCGCGTAAAGCAGTAATCCCTTCTACTTTTTTATCTTTTACAAGTTCTGCTATTTTTTCAAGTAACCGAGCTTTATTCACTTGATAAGGAAGTTCAGTAACAATAATGGAATCTTTACCTGATTTTTCATCAGTTTCAATTTCAGTGCGTGCACGCACATGAACGCGTCCTCGTCCGGTCCGATACGCTTCAATAATGCCTGCGCGACCATTAATAAAACCGGCTGTTGGGAAGTCTGGACCCGGCACATGTTTCATTAGGGCTTCAATCGATAATTCAGGATTTTCAATTAAAGCCAAACAGGCATCAATGACTTCGTTTAAATTATGGGTGGGAATATTGGTGGCCATCCCAACCGCAATCCCAGAACTGCCATTCACTAATAAATTAGGGATTGCCGCGGGTAAAATGGTGGGTTGAATTTCAGATTCGTCATAATTAGGAACAAAATCGACAGTGTCTTTTTCCAAATCCGTTAATAAGGTATGGGCAATTTTCGTCAATCGCACTTCTGTATATCGCATGGCGGCAGGAGGATCGCCATCCACCGAACCGAAATTACCTTGCCCATCCACAAGCATGTAGCGCATCGAAAAAGGCTGCGCCATTCGCACAATACTGTCGTAAACCGCAGATTCACCATGGGGATGGTATTTACCGATGACGTCCCCGACGATACGCGCCGATTTTTTATAGGCTTTATTCCAATCGTTGCCTAATTCACGCATGGCATACAGGCAGCGTCGATGCACCGGTTTTAAACCGTCTCGTGCATCAGGCAAGGCTCGCCCGACGATAATACTCATGGCATAATCAAGATAAGATTGTTTTAACTCATCTTCGATGTTAATCGGGGTAATTTCTTTGGCAATGTCTGCCATATATGTTGCTCCTAAATTGCCCGATAGGGTTCTCGCACTATCCTAAAATTTTGACGTTTTCCGTAAATCCAACCACCTATCTGAACAGCTACATTGCCCTGACTGCATGAGCCCCTTAGTTGGGGCTTATCGTCTGGGCTAAATTAATCGAACATGATATCATAAAAGTCATCATTTTTACAGAGGTATTGACCCTCAATATCGTGTAGGGATATGATCGTTTTCTAACTTTTTCTAGGTTTAAGGGTTATTCGCTCATGAACTTTTCACAGTTCCTAAAACAGCAATGTATTCAATCTCTTAACCAAGCTTACCCTGAATTTTATTCCCAATTTAACCCTGATCTTATTGAGATAACCGAGGCCACCTCCGAAAAATTTGGTCATTACCAATGCAATGCAGCAATGAAGTTGACCAAATTATTAGCTGAAAAGCCTCGATCCATCGCTGAAAAAATAGTCGAAAAACTTAACGAGATTCAAACCATCCCCCCGGTCTTTGCAAAGATTGAAATCGCGGGACCCGGTTTTATCAATTTTACCTTTGATCGGCACTTCTTAGATCTGTGTATAAACACGCAATTACACGATCCTCGATTGGGTGTTGCTTTTCCAGAGAAGTTTTTAAGGGTTATTATTGATTTATCTGCCCCCAACACCGCTAAAGAAATGCATGTGGGACATTTACGATCCACCATTATTGGAGATTGTTTAGCACGCGTTTTTAGATTTTTTGGACACTCGGTGCTGCCCATTAATCATGTGGGGGATTGGGGAACACAATTTGGCATGCTCATTGCCCATATTAAAACGGTGCTGCCCAGCATCATGGATGACAATATTCCTGAAGTCTCGTTAAGCGAATTGGCACAATGGTATCGAGACTCTAAAAAACGTTTTGATGAAGATCCTGCTTTTAAAAAGCAAGCACAACTTGAAGTGGTTGCACTTCAAGGTGGTGATCCCAATTCGCGAAGAGCATGGGAACATATTTGTGCAATTTCTAGAGTTGCCTACCAACATATCTACGATCTTCTCGATATTGATTTGCATGAACGTGGAGAATCCTTTTATAACCCTTTTTTACCCGAGCTGGTCGAAACTTTAGAGAAAAAGGGATTAGTCACGGTTTCGGATGGAGCTAAATGCATTTACTTAGACGGATTTACTAATCGGGAAGGTGAAGCTCTGCCTCTGATTTTGCAAAAAGCCGATGGCGGATTTAATTATTCTACCACTGATTTAGCCTCTCTCAGACACCGAGTTCAAGACGATGGTGGAAATTTATTACTCTATGTGGTTGATATCGGACAAAGTTTGCATTTTCAAATGGTCTTTGAAGCCGCAAAAAAAGCTGAATTTTACGATCCTGCCAAAGTCCATGTGGCTCATGTTCCTTTTGGTTTTGTGCTTCGTTCCGATGGCAAAAAATTTAAAACCCGATCCGGCGAGACTGAACGATTGATCGATTTGATTAACACCGCCATTAATAAAGCAAAAGAGGCATTGCAACAACGTAATCCTGAAATGTCTGAAAGTGAATTAGAAAAAACGGCAAGAGCCTTAGGCATTAATGCCATTAAATATGCCGATTTGTCTTGTCATAGAATCAGCGACTACGTATTCAGTTACGACAAGATGCTTCGCTTCGAAGGCAATACGGCTGCATTTTTACTCTATGCCTATGTTCGTATTCAAAGCATTGAACGTAAAACAAAAGTCAAAATATCGGATCTTTTAAAGCAAAATGAAAAAATTAAACTCGAAGATCCAGAAGAAATTGCTTTAGGGCTTCTTGTTTGCCAATTTTCTGAAGTCTTGGCTGCCGTTTCCCAAGATTATTCCCCCAATCGACTCACGGACTATCTTTATC
>Ga0207154_1057_pt1 | contig 12768 bp, 12 predicted proteins | sample Alteio_BWMinHeat_28_FD_153576 | JGI IMG/M metagenome (GOLD analysis project Ga0207154, IMG submission 153576) | Enriched cells from forest soil in Barre Woods Harvard Forest LTER site, Petersham, Massachusetts, United States -... | ecosystem: Environmental > Terrestrial > Soil > Temperate forest >... | reverse complement strand
CCTTTGGGTGGCGGAAAAATGGTGGTACTAAAACCTAAGCATATTATGGATAAAGTTGCCTTTTTTAAAGCGGTTGGCAGAGCAGTGAATTCCTTAAATGGACGCTACATTACCGCGGAAGACAGTGGAACCTCGGTGGAAGAGATGGATATTATTTCCACCACGACACGCCACGTGACGGGGACCACGCATGGAAAACTAACGGTGGCCGACCCTTCCATTTTTACTGCCCAGGGCATGGTGCGAGGCATTGAGGCGGCTGTAAAATTTAAATTGGGTAAAGACAGTCTTAAAGGAGTTCATATTGCGATCCAAGGGGTGGGCAACGTTGGATACAATATGGCAAAGAAATTACATGATTTGGGTGCTCGCCTAACTGTTTTTGATATTCGAACGGAAGCGGTTGCTCGGTGTAAAAAAGAGTTTAATGCAGCCTCGGTGGCTTCTTTGGATGAATTACTCACATTAGACGCTGATGTGTTTTCACCTTGTGCATTAGGGTCAATATTAAATGATGAAACCATTCCCAAAATAAAAGCGCCCATTGTGGCGGGATCGGCCAATAATCAATTAGCGGAACTGCGACATGGAGAACTTTTGAAACAGCGGGGAATTTTGTATGCACCCGACTATGTTATTTCCGCAGGGGGTTTGATTCATGTGGCGGTTGAATTTAGTCAAATCACAGATGATCAGGCTCAAAATCGGATTAATCGAATTTATGATACTTTACTAGAGATCTTCGAACGAGCACACACTGAAAATCGGCCAACCAATGAAGTGGCGGATGACATTGCTCAGGAAAGATTAAAACAGGGGCATAAAGAAAAGAGCGAGGGTAATGCAAAAGAAAATCACGCAATTTGAAATACCCTACCTCCAATTTTTGGATGGTGAGGGAAATGTAAATGCCTCGACTGCAAGTACCTCGACTGCAAGTACCGCGATTACAAGTATCGCGAATGTCAGTAGTACTGCGAACGTAAATGTTTCGCAAACTGAACTTCCTGCTTTTTTGCAAAACGTTGAGCAATTGATTGACATGTATTCCTTGATGGTTCGCACGCGCATATTTGATGCAAAAGCCGTTGCCTTGCAGCGCACCGGTAAGATTGGTACTTATCCTTCAACCTTGGGTCAGGAAGCCATTGGTGCAGCCATTGGGATCGCGATGAAACCTGAGGATGTGCTCTGTCCTTATTATCGAGAAACGCCTGCGCAATTTTATCGCGGTGTTAAGATGTCGGAAATTTTATTGTATTGGGGTGGGGATGAACGTGGAAGTTGTTTTACCAATCCCAAGGTGCGAGAAGATTTTCCAATTTGTGTGCCCATTGCAAGTCAGACCTTGCATGCGGTTGGTGTGGGATTGGCGTTTAAATTGCGTCATCAACCTCGCGTTGCTTTAACAGTGGTGGGCGATGGTGGGACGTCTCGGGGTGATTTTTACGAAGCGCTAAATCTTGCAGGGGTAATGAATCTACCCGTGGTGTTTGTGATTAACAATAATCAATGGGCGATTTCTGTTCCAAGAAAGCAACAATCGGCAGCTGAAACACTTGCGCAAAAAGGATTGGCCGGAGGTGTTGTAAGTGAACAAGTTGATGGCAATGATATTTTTGCCCTACGATTTGCCGTTGAAAAAGCTCTTGGAAATGCACGATCAGGAAAGGGGCCCACCGTTATTGAAGCGTTGACGTATCGCATGGGCGATCACACCACGGCCGATGATGCAAGGCGTTATCGTGATCAAGCCGAACTTGAAAGGCATGGCGAAACCGATCCCATTTTGCGGTTTTCAAAATATTTAGTGAAACAAAATTTATGGAATGAGGCTAAAGAACAAGCCTTACAGAAAGCAGCGGCAGCCGAAGTAGTAATGGCCGTTGAGGAATTTTTAAATACCAAACCGATGAAACCTGAAAGCATGTTTGATCATCTCTATGAAACATTACCACATTCGTATTTTACTGAACGTGAGGAAATGTTGAAAATGCTTTCAGCATCTGCCAATGCCAAAGCAAATAACGCTAGCCAGGCGGAACAAAATCATGCAAAACGAGGTGAAAATCATGGCTGAAATTTCACTGGTGGAAGCGGTGACCCAAGCCTTGGCCTATGAATTAACGCAGGATAAAGACGTCGTTGTTTTTGGTGAGGACATCGGTATTAATGGTGGCGTTTTTCGGGCCACACAAGGATTGCAAGCCAAGTTTGGTAAAGAACGAGTGTTCGATACGCCGTTAGCAGAAAACATGTTGGCTGGCATGGCCGTGGGAATGGCCTCGCAAGGCATGAAGCCGGTGGTTGAAATTCAATTCATGGGTTTTATTTATGCATCGGTTGATCAAATTATTAGTCATGCTTCACGTCTTCGTAATCGCACACAGGGTCGTTTGTCGTGTCCTTTAGTGATTCGTACTCCCTATGGGGCAGGCATTCATGCTCCTGAACATCACTCTGAAAGTACGGAAGCATTATTTGCCCATATTCCAGGTTTAAAGGTAGTGATTCCCTCAACGCCTGCTCGAGCTTATGGATTACTATTGGCCGCCATTCGCGATCCCGATCCTGTTATCTTCTTAGAACCCACGCGGATCTATCGTTTATTTAAACAAGAAGTTCCCGATTCGGGAGAAGCCTTGCCTCTTGAAATGTGTTTTCTTGCCCGAGAAGGGAAGGATGTGACCCTGGTAAGTTGGGGAGCCATGATGAATGAAACTTTAAAGGCGGCCGATCAGTTGGGTCAACAAGGGATTTCTTGTGAAGTGATTGATGTTGCGACGATCAAGCCTTTGGACATGGAAACCATTCTTCATTCGGTTGAAAAGACGGGTCGATGTGTGATTGTGCATGAGGCTGTCAAGACCTGTGGTGTGGGGGCAGAAATTGCAGCACAATTGGCGGAACATGGATTAACGTCGTTATTGGCGCCGGTAAAACGGGTTACGGCGTTTGATGTTATTGTTCCCTTGTCTCGTTTAGAGCATTACTATTTGCCAAGTGTGGAACGTATTACTCAGGCTGTGCACAGTGTTTTGGAATTTGCGTGATGAGGTCATGCGTGATGGAGTCAGGTCTTATTTTAGGTGTCAGACACCGTTCAGAAAGCAATCGAACAACCTGATGGGGTCAGGTGGTTGTAGGAGTCGGTCCTCGTGCCGACTCTAAAAAAACAACCTGATGGGGTCAGGTTGTTGTAGGGGTCGGTCCCCGTGCCGACCCTAAAAATGAAATTATGGAGTTCATTGAATGTCAAAAGTTATTTTTAAACTGCCAGATTTAGGTGAAGGCTTGCCGGATGCAGAAATTGCCGAATGGCATGTTAAAGTCGGTGATGAAATTAAAATGGATCAACTGTTGGTTTCCATGGAAACTGCTAAAGCTGTGGTTGAAGTTCCATCGCCCTATGAAGGACGTGTGGTTAATTTATTTGGGAAGCCCGGTGATATCATTAATACCGGCGGTAATTTGATTGAATTTGAAACCGACAAAAATGTTGTGGAAGATGCTCATTCTCATGCCCATTCCCAGTCTCATTCCCATGCCAATGCACAGGCGCACTCTAACGCGCATTCTCATTCAGAAGCCCAAACACAATCCCATTCCCAATCACTTCGGAACAATGCAGCCACCGCTGCCGGCGAACTTGAAATTGGCAATACCGTATTGCAAGAACCAACACTTACCTTTGGAAATCGCCCCGGTTCAAATGCCATAAAAGCAACGCCTGCCATTCGGGCATTGGCGCAACAAATGAAAGTGGATTTATCGACCGTCACGCCTACGGGTCCTAATGGAACCATCATGCGTCAAGATATAGAACATGCCGCTGCATTGTTACAACAAGCAGGTCCTTTAGAATTATTGAAAGGAGTGCGACGCGCCATGGCACAAAGCATGAGTCAAGCAAATGCTGAAATTGTGCCGGTGACTATTATGGATGATGCGGTATTAATCAAGTGGAGTAAGGACGAAGATATTACTGTTCGAGTGGTTCAAGCCATTGCGCATGCTTGCCAAGTTGAACCGGCCTTAAATGCTTGGTTTGATGGCAAGGTTTTGGGACGGCGATTGCTGAAAGAGGTGCATTTGGGAATTGCGGTGGATAGTCCGGAAGGATTATTTGTGCCCGTCATTCGTAATGCGAATACATTATCGGGAAGCGAAATACGTGAACGCTTAAATACGCTTAAGAAAAATGTATTGGATCGAAGCATGACGCCTCACGATTTTCATGGGGCGACTTTTACATTATCCAATTTTGGGATATTTGCTGGACGTTATGCAAATCCTGTGATTGTTCCTCCCATGGTGGCCATTTTGGCATCGGGTAAAATTGTTGAAGAGGTGAAGGCGGTGGAGGGGAAAATGCAAATTTGTCGAGTGATGCCTCTTTCCCTTACCTTCGATCATCGTGCGGTGACCGGCGGTGAAGCTTCACGGTTTTTGGGGGCGGTAATAGAGGCCTTGCAAAAATAATTTATTATTATGTTTTAGAAAATTGAGAATCAAACTTCAAAATGGCTTATTAGGTTCCTCATTTCGAGAAGCACAAAAATCTAAATAATCCTCTACTGAATCAATGAAGGCTTTTTTAAGTTCTGAAACGGTTTTTCCTTGAAAGGTAATAACATCACGCGTGTTAATGACTTCGCCGTGAAAAATCTCGGCTTCATCATCAAATTCAACATGTCCAACATAATTTTTATAAGTTAACATAACGGTTCTACTCCTGCTGCCTGTTATAAATTGATTCGATAATTTAATATTGATATTCAGGACAGACTTTCTTTTGCAGCAAATGATCTAACGACAACTTGCCATGTCCATAGAACATAAGCATGGCCGTTAATGCTCCCCAGAGATAATGATCTTTTACCATGCAAGCACCTTCGGGTGTAAGAAGAATGGGGTAAGAGACGACCATCACCACATTGAAGACAAAAGCAACCAGGGCCGGGAGTCGCGCTCCAAGTCCTAGAATTAAAAAGAAAGGAACAATAAGTTCGACGGCCGTTCCAAGATAAGCAGCCACATGCGGGGGAAGAAGATAAACATGGAATTCATTTTCGAACAAATAAAGCGTGGACGACCAACTTTGTGTTTTTAACCACCCTGACCAAAAATAGGTATACCCAATATAAAGACGAACTGCCAAGGCAAAAAACGGCGCTAGCCAATCGAGTGGCTGGGTAAGAAGGTTTGAACAGTAGCTTAGGAAATGTAAAAATTTCTTCATTTATTAGGTTTAGCACAGTTTAATAGGTTTGCCAATGACCATTATTTGCCAATTACCCTTAATCTCGGTAAACTCTTTTAAAAGGAAATGATATGAAAGCATTAACTATCCGAGATCTTAAAAAAACCTATGCTTCTAGGCATGTTGCGCTTAGAGGGATTGATCTGAATGTCGATCCGGGAGATTTTTTTGCGCTGCTGGGGCCCAATGGCGCTGGCAAAACCACCACTATTGGGATTATTACTTCGTTGGTCAATAAAGATGAAGGGCAGGTTTCTATTTTTGGGCATGATATTGATCATGAATTTGCAACGGCCAAAACATTTATTGGTGTGGTGCCTCAGGAATATAATTTTAATATTTTTGAAAAAGTTTTGGATATTTTAGTGAATCAAGCCGGATTTTATGGGATCCCAAGATCCCTGGCTTTAATACGTGCGAAACATTATTTAACCAAACTTGGACTTTGGGAAAAACGCGATCAAGCGGCTCGAAATTTATCGGGAGGGTTAAAGCGGCGTTTAATGATTGCTCGGGCGTTGATCCACGAACCTAAAATGCTAATTTTGGATGAACCAACGGCCGGGGTGGATATTGAAATTCGACGTTCCATGTGGGCATTTTTGCAGGAAATTAATCAGCAAGGGGTTACCATTATTTTAACCACGCATTACTTAGAAGAAGCAGAATATTTATGCAAGCGGGTGGCCATTATTGATAAAGGCAGCATTATTGAAAATACCACGGTAAAAGAATTGTTGAGTCGTTTAAATAGCGAGACGGTATTATTCGATTTAAAAAATCCTTTGGTTGAATTGCCAATCATTCCAGAGTGTAATACAGAAATTTTGGACGATACAACGCTTGCGGTGACATTCCCTAAAACGTTTAATTTAAATACTATTTTTGCTTTCTTGTCTGAAAAGGGGATTGAAGTGGTTAGCATGCGTAATAAAGCCAATCGTTTGGAAGAGTTGTTTTTGCAATTAACACAACGGCAAGGGTAATGGGTTAGTATCTGTATTATTCTGAGATTAATTTATGGAAAAGTTGAGATTTAAAGAAAGCGGTGTTGCTCTGTATACGATCCTTCGTCGAGAAATCGTTCGTTTTTTTCGTATTTGGAGTCAAACTTTGCTGCCCCCCATTATTACCATGTGTTTGTATTTTATTATTTTTGGTAATTTAATTGGACCTCGCATAGGATCCATGGCCGGGTATAGTTATATTGAATACATTGTGCCAGGATTGATCATGATGTCTGTGATTACCAATGCGTATGCCAATGTGGTAGCTTCATTTTTTGGTTCAAAGTTTCAACGAAGTCTTGAAGAAATGTTAGTGTCGCCGGTGTCCAACACCATCATAATCTGGGGATATGTGTTAGGGGGTGTTGCGCGTGGGGTAATTGTTGGGGTATTGGTGATGATGGTATCCTTGTTTTTCACCGATTTAAAATTGCAGCACATTAGTATTATCATCGTGGTGGGGATTTTAACCGCGATATTATTTTCTCTGGCGGGTTTATTAAATGGTATTTTTGCTAAGAAATTTGATGATATTAATATCGTACCTACCTTTATATTAACTCCCTTAACTTATTTAGGGGGAGTGTTTTATTCAATCACGTTGCTTTCGCCCTTTTGGCAAAAAATTTCGTATGCAAACCCGGTATTTTATATGGTCAATGCATTTCGCTATGGCATGCTAGGATATTCTGATGTGGATATTGTCACGGCCATAATGGTGATTGTGGGCTTCATTGTTGTGTTGTATGGTTTGAGCGTTTGGTTAATGAATCGAGGAGTGGGGATTAGGAGTTGAAGAATATTTATCTAGCAGAAATGAATGCAAAGATTGTGTAGTCTTTAACCGGATAAATAAATAATTCTGTATAATCATATAGTTACATTTATTCTCTGAATAAGTGTCCATTCTTAATGGAAGCTTTCCGATAAAACCTTCCATTGAGAATGGAAGGTTCTTGCTTAAATTAGATTTCCTGCAAAAGTGTATTGACTAACTGCAGTTGTAAGTGTCATCTTTATTACATTTAGGAATAGATTTGTTAAAAGGTAAAAATATGTCAAAAAATATTGTCTTAGAAGAGATTGATATTACTCCTTTACTTAAGGCTAAAAAAAAATTGGACCAAGCTCTCCAAATTGCCCGTTCAGATTTAGAAAAAACCGGTGCAATTAAGTGTTTTGAATATTGTTACGAATTAAGTTGGAAAGTAATGAGAAAAATTTTGTTAAAAAAAGGGATTGAAACAGCAAGTCCTCGTGATGCTTTTCGTGAGGCCGCTTTAAATAAACTTATTACAGATCCTGAAATATGGTTTGAATTTATAAAACAAAGAAATTTAAGCACTCATACTTATAATGAAGAGTTGGCAGAAGAACTTTTTTTAAGCTTGCCAAAATTTCAAAATGAAATGAATATGTTTATTCACACTATTGAGTTATTATAATATGTTACATTTGGAACAGCGTCATTTTAAAATTATTAGTGAAATACTTTCAAAATTTCCATATAAATTATATGCTTTTGGTTCTCGCACAAAAGGGACTTATCGAAAATTGTCAGATCTTGATTTATGTTATGTTGATACTATCCCCTTAAGAGATCTGATTAAATTGGAAGAAGAATTGGAAGATTCGGATTTGCCATTTAAAGTTGAAATTATTGATTACAATCATTGTTCTGAGTCTTTTCAAAATAAAATAAAAAAAGATATGACGCCACTATCTTTTTAATTTAGAAAGTATTGTTTCTATAAAGTTCAATTGTTTTTTCGTGAATAATAGAATCTTTAAAATAGGTTTCAACACGTTGTCGACTCAATTGTCCCATTTTGTTACGTAATTCTTCATCTTTACAAAGCACCATTAGAGCCTGCGCCAAAGCGTCAGCATTTTGAGGTGGGACTAACAAGCCATTTTCATTATGAACGACGATGTCTCTGCAGCCAGGGACATCGGTTGTCACGATGGGACGGGCGAGGCTTGCGGCTTCCAGTAATGATTTTGGCATTCCTTCACGGTAGGAGGGTAACACTGCAATGTGAGTTTCTTGGTATGCTTGCAAGATATTGTCGCAATGGCCCCGCCATTCAATCACTCCTGAGTCATGCCATTCTTGCAGGGTGGTGAGATTAATTGAAGCGGGATTTTCTGGATCGGGAGTTCCGTATAAAATAATTTTGAAAGGGGGAAATTCTACTTTATCACAATTAGCGTTTTTGTTCTCTTGATTCTCTTTATTTTGTTGATTTTCTCTATTTTCTTTGATTTCTTGATTTTCATTATTTTCTGAGTTTTGTTGTTCGTGTTTATTGAATTTAATTTTGAGTAATTTTGCAGCGAGTACCAATTCTCCTATGCCTTTATTCCAGAGCATGCGCGAAATGCAGGTAATGATAATGGGTGAAGATTCGGAAGGGGCAGGTAAGGGAGGGAAGGCAGAGATATCGATGCCTGCACCCGGGATTAGAGTAATATGTTTTTTTGGGATCTTTGTTGATTTTATTAGAGTGTTGATATCATCTTGGTTTTGTAAAATGAGGGTGGTGTTGGGGTTAGAAAAGAACTTTCGAAACAGGATCCTAACGCTTGCACGAAGGAAGGTTTTTTTTATTTTTTTAAGGTTGGAATGATCTCTCGATTCCGTGAACAGATACCCTAATCCCCCTAAAGCGTTAATAATTCTAGGGACGCGACAGAGTTTGGCCACCAGGCTTCCAAACACAACAGGTTTGATGGCAACGTGGTGAACAATATGGGGGCAATAACGTTTATAAATGTTGTAGAGTTCTTTAAGAATAAGAACTTGTTTGTAGGGGTGAATAGTTGAACGATCGAAGAACTTTAAGGGAAAAATTTTGATGCCCACATCTTCGATTAATGTTTTATGATGTTCAGAAGTGCATCGCGTGGCAAGTGCAACTTCAAAACCTTCGTTTAATGCGGCTTTTGCAAGATTTAAACGATGGGAGCAAAAATAAGTATCGGTGGCAACTAAAAACAAGAGTCGGGTTTTAGTAGAATGCATTTTAGAATGACTTTTAGCAGAATGCGTTCTGGAAGAATTTTTAGCCTGATGGGATTCAGCAGAAGGTGTTTTAGCAGAATCTGTACCAGACATTTACAAGGACCAGTATCGAATGCCATTGGGAAATTCAATATGAGGCCACATGTTTTTAAGATCGGCCACCAAGCATTCGGTGTTTGCTAGGGTTTTAAATATTTCTGTCGAAAAATTAAGATAAGGTTTGTGTGAAACGGCCCCAACGATACAATCATAATGGTGAGCCCCTTCTAGCGTTGCCAGCAAAGGGATTTCCAAATGGGTATACGCTTCAAGGGGATGGGCGATTGGATCATGCACATCAACATAGTGGCCTAACGCGCGCAAGCCATTGATGACATCAATCACTTTGGTATTGCGTAAATCAGGGATATCTTCCTTAAAGGTTAAACCAAGAATTAAGATCCGAGCATTATCAATGTCCATCTTTCTTAATTCTTGATGAAGAGTATTGGCAATAAAACTGCCCATGTTTTCATTGGTGCGACGTCCGGCTAAAATGACTTCGGGTTCATGGTTAAGTTTGCGTGCACAATAGGCCAAATAATAGGGATCAACGCCGATGCAATGTCCACCGACCAAACCTGGTTTAAAATTTAGAAAATTCCATTTTGTGGCTGCCGCTTCTAGCACATCATAGATTGAAATGTTCATCTTTCCCACGATGGTGGCGATTTCATTAATAAAGGCAATATTAATATCCCGTTGCGCGTTTTCAATAACTTTGGCAGCTTCCGCGGTTTTAATATTTTTTGCAACAAAAATATTATCGTTGTTAATTTTTCCATAAATGGCTTTGAGTTTATTGGCCACATCAATAGTTTGGCCAGCAACCACTTTAGTAATGCGTTCTACCGTATGTTCTTTATCTCCGGGGTTAATACGTTCGGGTGAGTATCCTAGGAAAAAATCTTGCCCTGCTTTTAAATCAGAAACTTTCTCGAGGATGGATCCGCAAAAGTCTTCGGTGACCCCCGGGTAGACCGTGCTTTCATAGACGACAATCGCTCCTTTTTTAAGCGCTTTTCCCACGGTTTCGGAGGCTTTTTGCAGTGGGGTAAGATCGGGTAGGTTATCCAGCGTAACGGGGGTTGGAACCGTGACAATGTAAATATCTTGATGTCGTAGATCGGAAGGTTGTGAGGTGGTACGAAGCGGAGATACGCGCAAGGTTTGGGTGTCCACTTCTCCCGTTCGATCAACCCCAGAATGCAATTCAATAATACGTTCTTCATTAATATCAAAACCGGTAACAGGAAAATGTTTAGCTAAGGCCACTGCCAGTGGAAGTCCCACATAGCCTAAGCCAATGATGGCAATTTTAGGCGAGTTGTTGTTATTATTAGATACCATAAAATTCACGATACCATTCTACAAAGTGAGCTAAACCGGTTTCGATATTTGTTTTTGGGATAAAACCAAAATCTCGAGTCGTATCTGAAATGTCGGCAACGGTTTCTTTGACATCGCCTGGCTGCATATCTTCATACCGAATTTTAGCTTTTTTGCCCGTAATTTCTTCCAAGGTATAAATAAAATGCATGAGGGGTTCTGATCGGCTATTTCCAATATTATAAATGCGATGGGGGGGTGATGCGTCAGTTTGAGACACGTCGGAGGTTAATGAAGAAGGAGGAGATTCAACGCAGGCAAGAATGCCCTGAGTAATGTCATCGATGTAAGTAAAATTCCGGCGCATATCCCCATGATTGAATACAGGGATTTCCTCTTCTTCTAAAATAGCCTTGGTAAATAAAAACGCGGACATATCGGGGCGACCCCAGGGTCCGTAGACCGTGAAAAATCTTAATCCTGTACTTGGGATGCCAAACAAATGACTATAGGTATACGACATTAATTCGCAGCTGCGTTTTGTGGCGGCATAAAGAGAAATGGGTTGATCGACCGGATCGAGAACAGAAAAAGGAAGTTTTTGATTGGCGCCATAGACAGAAGAGCTGCTGGCATACACAAAGTGTTTCAATCGAGGCAAATGACGGCAGGCTTCCAAGAGCGTAAGGTGGCCAACTATATTAGAATCGGTATAGGCAAAGGGGTTTTTTAAGGAGTATCGTACCCCAGCCTGGGCCGCCAGGTGAACAATATGGGTAATGTTAGGATGTTGTTGAATTAGTGCTTGTATGGCGGTTTGGTTGGCGATATCAACGAGATGAAAATTGAATCGAGGGTGTGGGGTAAGCTTGGCAAGCCGGGCTTCTTTTAGCTTAACGTCGTAATAAGGATTGAGATTATCTACCCCGATCACCTGTTCGCCTTTTGAAAGCAAATGGTGACAGACGTGATAACCGATAAATCCAGCCGCTCCTGTTACAAGAATCATAGTTTGGCACCCCACCTTTATTAATATGGGTTTAAGAATATATTAACAAAATAAAGCTGAAGGATAGCGAAAAATGGGGCTTGCGTCTATGTTTGAGAGCAGTATTGAGTACGGTAACTTTCTGTATATATTTTTCTTGGGAAATTAGCCAGGACCACTAACCTTTGCTGAGGGTTTGGCTGGAAATCTCGACTCTATATCTTGAACAAGCTCTTTTGGCCATTCTTTTAATAGGCCAAGGAGTTTCGTCACATCTTTTGGATCATCTAATTCAATTTGTAAAGAATTTTCATTAATCATAAATTTACCTTTGGGTTTATCAGGGAAATTATCACTTAACATTTTTTTAAAAGTAGGGTCATCGGATGCTATCCTGAAAAAAATATTACCATCTCTACGCCATAGACTAGTCCCTAATAATTTTGGCCCATTTATTTCGACTACAAAATCTGCATTAGGATCATTATTCCAGGAACCAACCCACATTGAATAGTCATTTTCATAAGAATTAATCCCAGGTGTCACCGTTCTTTGAGTTTCTTTTTGTGTTTTCCCTGAAGCAGCGCCAGAAAATATAACGGGTTTGTTTGCAAGTACAGGCATAACAAGATCAGAAGTAACGGCACCCGTTGTAACATCAATCGAAAGACTAACCTTAGGGAGCTCTCCTCTTTTGAAATCGGACAATAAAGACTCAGAAAAACCGTTTTTGTCACAATAGAAATCAAGGTTATCCCAAGAAGTTGAGACGCAAAGATCGTAGACATTCAAACCTTTTATATGGAATTTTTCCTTTTCAAGCACTCGTAAGGCTCGAATCAAATCCTGAGAATAATAAACAGAAACCATAGAAACGGAAGATGTTTGAGGCGAAAAATTTTTTAAGAATTCGCTCAACTCCTTATCAAAATTCTGTTTAGAGAAATGAAATAACCCTGTTTTTTTGGTTGTTGAATCATATACCGCAATGCCTATACAGTCTGCTAGACCATCTGTATGTAAGACCTTGGGTCCCTGGTTACTTTGGGAAACAACAATTTGTCCAGCCATGTAAATAGCTTTAAAGCGAGCATCATTACGAACATATTCAGGGACA
>Ga0207154_1056_pt1 | contig 13211 bp, 16 predicted proteins | sample Alteio_BWMinHeat_28_FD_153576 | JGI IMG/M metagenome (GOLD analysis project Ga0207154, IMG submission 153576) | Enriched cells from forest soil in Barre Woods Harvard Forest LTER site, Petersham, Massachusetts, United States -... | ecosystem: Environmental > Terrestrial > Soil > Temperate forest >... | reverse complement strand
ATCTGCTGCACGGTCATATCCTGCCGCCACATACTCATCCACTTAAGGTCATTCGTGTAGCTCTTGATACCCGAGGTGTGCGTCAGTAGGTTTTCGATGCTGATTTTTGTACCCTTGTCCGGATAGTCAGGCAGGTGCTTGTGCAGATCATCATCCAGGGAGATCTTTCCCTGCTCGACGAGCATAAGGATCGCAGTCGATGTGAACTGTTTCGTGATCGATCCAATTTCGAAGACCATATCGGGCTGCATCGGGTTTTTAAGCTCCAGATTCGCCTTCCCGTAGCCTTTCCGAAATATGACGCGCCCGTCCTTGACCAATACAACCGCCGCGCCGGGTCCGTCTAAGGGAAATCTTGCCGCTAGCAGCCGATCCAGCTCGGACACTACTTGGGCGGCGGGGTGCTGCGTCGTAGGTTCGGCAACTGCCGGAGACGCGAACGCAATTAGTAGTATGAGCGCGGGGAGCCCTGTAAAAGTGCGACTCGTTGGGAGCATTGATGTGGCCTTCTAAGGTGGTGGGAATATGGCTACTGCGATCTAAGCGCGAAGGCGTGTGAAAGCGGCGCCAATGCGGAAATTGGCTGACGGGGATAGCTGGTCACGGGGGTTGTGGTGGCCATCCATCACCAAAGGTGCGGAATGAGACGCTTGGTCCGGTTCATATAATCGCCGTAGGCTTCTCCGAATTTGTTCAGCATCATCGTTTCCTCCCGACCTATGCGCAGTGCGAACATCACAAGGAACGCGAGAAAACAGGAGGGGCCGGCAAGCCAATTTGAAAGGAGCAAAGCTTGAGCGAGCGCCGTTAAGAATATCGCCGTGTACATTGGGTGTCGAATGTGACGATAGACCCCCGACCTCACTAACTGGTGATCTTCACGTATCTCCAAGCTGATGGACCAGTTCCTACCGAGATCCGCGTGGGAGCGATAAAAGAGCCAAATTCCGAGACAAAGCACCACGGTTCCCATTGCGAAGGCGCCAGGATGCAGTGGGTAATCCGCAAACGAAAGAAACGGAGTGAAAATGGCGACTAACGGAAGAATCACTCCAGCAATCCACATGAGCGCCAGCAGCGCGATCTCGAGCGGGCCCCTCCGACTTTCCACGACCGCCACTTTGCCGCTGCGGCCACCGTGCGGCGCCCGAATGATTATCGTCGACGCGATACCGACCAAGAACAATGCCTCTCCAAACCAAGGATTCATCATACCGTTACTCCGTCCACTATGAGCATCTGCGCCGGCTTCATATGATCAGCAGCCGAGCAAGTCGATTGCGTCATCTCTCCCGATTGCCATTACTTGTCTTTTCCAAAAATGAGAATCCAAAAGGCGGCCAACATGATGGATACGGTCGTTAAGATACCAGCCGGGCTGGCGGCGTAGATCCCTCGTTCTATCCAGGGCAGGTCTGGATGACTATTAAAAATGGAAACGACGAGGCAATCGACAAAGTAGAAAACGCCACTGAGAATCAACAGACCGCAGAAGACTGCCCATTTTGATCTTAGTGGCTTCATGATCGTATGTTTGAATAAGGATTACGAGCGTCAAGGCGCCGCGGCGACTTAAATCGGCTCTTCTACCAAGCAAACGGCACCAGGCGATATCGAACTATCTGACAGTACTCCTTGTACCCGGATAGATTCTTGAAAAGAAACCGCTCCTCGTCGCGAGCCCGCCACGCGATGGTGAATAACATCGGCATGAACATCAGGAGTCCCCACCATGATCCCAGCGCAAGAGGCGTACCAAAGAGCAAAACAAGCGCTCCCGAATACATGGGATGACGAATTAGCGCATAAGGCCCTGTTGAAACAACTTTTTGGCCGGGGGTTACCACAATCGTCGCGGCGGTAAAGGTATTTTCCTTGAACACAAGGAATACGATGAAAAATCCGAGCGCCGTCAAAACATCGCCCGCGAGCACCGCTGACAGCGGAACCGCCGACCATGAAAAGCGATGATCAAGCGAAGGAAGGATCATCGCAGCAAGAAATATAAAGGATGCCAGAAGCTGTATCAGCTTTTGGCTTTTCTCACTCTCGGCTCCGGGACCTGCGTCAATCCGGCGGCTAAGGAGCTTCGGATCTTTCTTCCGTAAGTATGCGGTAATCAGCGCGGATGATGCGGCAAAGACGAACCAGTAGAGCCACGCCTGCCAGTAATCGAGTGTCCATGCTGGAGCAAACAGAAGAATCCCCAAGGCGCCGATGAGTTGCGTGAATCCGAGGACAGTTTTTCTGGCTAGATTGTCCACGTTCGGAGTCTACCAGTTGGTGCTTGAACACCTTTGATCAGGAACCACAAGCCAAGCGGCACTTCATAGAAGAACATGGGGACCATATAGGTCATCGAGGCGTTAGCCGCGAACCATGGGAAGAGAATCACTGCGAGCGAGCCAAATGCCAACGCCAACGACGCAAAGATCCCCCAGCCCGCCAAAGCTCTTGGTACGTAGCGTGACTTGAACAACAAAAAGGCAAACACCGTTGACCCTAGCCCCAGGAATACGAACCCCACGTCGAACCCAAGTCCTCGGGCGCTGATGAACAGCCTGGCAAGGCTTTGCAATTGATCTGCGTCGAATGCGTGCAGGTACTCAACACCACTCAATAACCGCAGAGTAATGAGTCCGTTGAACGTCGTGACGGCAAGAATCGACCCATCTGCAATCCTCAAGAACGCTCCCAGCAATGCAAGACTCTTGTCTACGGACTTGAGTAATTCGTAAAACGCCCACGCAATGACTACGTCGCTCACAAACGTGATGACGTCGACCGCAATTCCAAGGCGAAAAAGGCCTTCGGACGAAGAGATATTGTTCGCGGTTGCGGCAACATCACCCGGCACGACAATCCGGCCGAGAATAAATACTTGCGAGAAGATTGCCAGGGCCATCGCAGATAAGTAGATGGACCCGGCAACCCGGGCGTAGAAGAGCGGTGGTCGTTCAAGAGCCTCGGTCGCCACGGTCCCTCCTCCTGCTTGGTGCGCCCAGGCGTCGCTGTTCTTCTCGTAGGTTAAACCGGCGATACCCCGCAAGCAAAGGGCCAGGAGTAAAAACGCGGCGCCTCACGAACCACCAGCGGAGTCATAGCGACGACGCGGCGTTTTTCGATACGGTTTTTACACGCTGAGCCCGTATTTTCATCGGCAAATTTATGGCCCGCGGATCTATCGTAGCGGCCATGAATACCTTGATTCTCCGCGCTCGCGAGATGAGCTTGGCGCTGTTAGTGATTGCGGTCATCGACCACGGTTACGCTCAACTGCAGGCCGACTATTCCGGCGCTGCACCGAACTCATCGGGGCTCATGCGTTTGGGCCGTGATTTGATGCGCCGGGCAGGCAGGGAAGGCGCCACTGAGGCCAGTGTCCCCGCCTAAGGCCGGCGACTGCGGGACGCTTGCGGCTCAAATGGGATTGGCGTGGTGCGCAAGAGGCCGCGGCGTTATAATGGCCTTCCATGAAACCGCGATGGCGTGGTTTGCCCACGATTAATGGCCCCTTTTGTGGCCGGAGGTTTTCATGGCGATCCAAGATTACGTGCGATCTATTGCTGCGACCGAGTCAGTTTCGAAGGATCAGGTATTTCGATTCTTGGAAATGCAATTCGCTCGCGCGGACACGAATCACGATGGCAAGTTAGATGTGGATGAACTCGCGCTGTTCGTAAACGCCATCTCGCGCCCGGACACGGATCAACGGTAGCGAACAGAGCATCACGCAACTTTGGGCGTGTTTCGCTGGTTGCCAGCCTAAGATCGTCAGGTGCGGTCGAATTGACACGTCGGCTGGCAGGATAGGCCGCATGCCACCCTTCTTATAGGCAGATCATGGCAGCCGCGGTGGGCTTTCCCTTGGTTCTTAAGCGTAGAGGCGGCAATGGTGATCAAACGTCCGACAAAAGGCCGGAGTACCCATTCACACAAACCGGTCGCGTCAGCCCCGTTGCGTCACGTCGATCTCAGGGCGCCGCAGCAGATGGTACCGGGCGAACTCTACGTGGGGTGGGCATGTAAGAATCGATCGTGCGGACTCGTCATCGCAATTGCCACCACTGCATCCGGCGGCAAAGCACCGGCGGAATTCGACGATCAGTTGACGGCGGTTAAATGCCCCCATTGTGGGGATGAAGATCTGTACCACTGGAGCGCTCGGAGCGCGCAGAAATACACTCCGCATGGTGCTACAGGGAGCGCTCAAAGCTAGCGCGCGGGGTAGGCAATGCCGCGCAGGCTTGGCCCGCTGCGCGGCATTGCGCTTCAAGACCCAAAGTCAATTGACCTTTGCAAGCTGCACGAGTCCTGATTTGTCACCGTTGGTGCGCAGCTGATTGTACTGTGTCAGCAGCGGGACATTGACGCGGGCAACGGCGTCGTTGACCGCCTTGTTCACACAAGCCTCTCCTTCTTTCTTGCCCCAAGTGGCGGCGCTCTCGCAGAGCGTTTCCGCCGCGTAGCGAATGCGCAAATAGAGTGTCTTCGCGCCTTGCGTGGTGGAAACATCAAGGTCCGAATATCGGACGGGATAGGTTACCGACCAATTGGTCGTTGATGGGGATGCGGGCTCCTGTGCCAACGCTGTCCCGCCGATCGCCGTGCAGCCGAGCGCGAAGAAGCTGGCGGCGACCATGATTTTCGCCATGTTGGATTGAGTTTTGATCACGTTGTTCATGACTATCTCCTTAAGATCGACGGGGGTTCCTGGTTTTTCGAAGCAATCGTCTATGGAGAAAGTCTGCGGGAGATCCTGCAGGCGTTCACGCGATATTCGGCGAATGCTCCGGAATTCCCGGTGAACGACGCGCCGCTGTTGACCGGGTATCAGTGCCATGTAATCGGGGGCGCAACCTAAGGCCGACGACAACCGCGTGGCTCGATTCAGATTCAGGCTTGACGATGATGTCGCGCGAGTTGCGCAGGATTTGGATGGATCTGGTGCTGGGCGTCGCATTTACCGGTTAAGTGATACTTAACTGTCAGTCAGATACTCCGTTTGTTGTCCATTCGCGGGCGGCGCACTCTGCTAACTGTTCGAAACGATTCAGCTAACGGAGTAAACACATGAATACCATCCATCTGATCACGCGGGTCGGGCAGGGGCTTCTGGCCGTTGCGGCCACCGGCATTACCGTGCTCGTTTTGCTGGCATAAGGCGATACGAGGACGCTCGAGCACACCGGGCCTGAAGAATATGCGACGCGATGATGTCGAATTCGAGGCTCCATGTTCGTCTATAAGCTGAACTGTTCGATGAATTCACTCAACGGAGTATTAAGATGAGCAACGAAATTAACTTTGCCGCCCGGCTCGCACAGGGGCTTCTGGCATTCGCCGCCACCGGGGCGACGGTGTTGGTGTTGCAGATAGCGATGCTGGCGGGGTAGCGGCAATGCGGACGCCATCAATCCCAAACGGGGTCACGGAGGATCCCGCCTATTCACACAGCGGCGCTGTCGCCCTTGTACAAATCCGGCGCTGTGTCGGACGATGGACTCCGGCACCGCGAAACCTGTTTACTTGGGCTACGCCCGTCATTGCGATGCTCAAGGAGCTGGCGCCGTATGCGGCGATAGAGCTCCTGCTGCCAGGCGGCTCGTTGATGGCGCTTACGCTGTGGTTCTATCGGAGACGGAACAGGGTTCCGGCTTTGGCGAAATCTCTGAATACTCTTCTATAACAAGCGATTTTCCGTTTACAAGATCGCAGGGATGTAGCGGCAGACCCGGCCGCTACGGACTATCGGTTCGACCGGCATGAAAATCTGTACCGCTGGAGCGTTCGGAGTGAAGCACCCGAAAGCGGTCGTCATGTGACGATCGCGACTCACCCTGTGATTCGATGGTCGGATATAGTGGCGCTGCAAGCAAAACCGCGCATTGGCGGCACGACCGAGGAGGGGTAATTGACGCGAACCCGTCGGATTCTTATTGGAGGCGCTGCAATCCTGGGCGTGCTGATCGTCTTGATTGGCGTGCTTGGGCTCGCTTTCTTTCATACATTTTACCCGAGCCCACCGACGGTCCGCCTGAGTGGCAAGTCGGATGTGGCGACCAAACAGCGCGAAGATTTCGACTATTTTCGCAACTACTTCGACCTCAACCGAACCTTCACGGTCGAATCGCGGGCTCATGCCGAACAACTGCTAGCGCAGTACCGTGAAAGATCAGGTTCGCTATCGGACGCACAGTTCGATTTGGCAATAGCGCAGATTGTGGCGCTGGCGGACAACGGCCATTCGCGCGTGCAGCCGGGCCCCCTGTCGCGCCGTCACAATCGTCTTCCCTGCCGCTTTTACCATTTCGACGACGGATTTTGGATTATTCGCGCACGGCCCGCATGCGCCGAGTTACTGGGGGCCAAAGTGCTGCGGCTGAACGGGCACCCGTTCGAAGAGATCGCCGATGGGATGTTTCAATATTTTGGCGGACCAAGGAATCATTATGATCAATTTGCAGCGGAGTTTTTCCTTGAATCGCCGGAATTGCTGAATGCGGCCGGACTCGCGGACGCTGCCGATCGTCTGGTTTTACAGGTATTGACTCGGGACGGGACGACGCGCGATGCGACGGTAATCGCCGATGCTGCCGACGCCAACGCACCGCATGTGTACTCGGATGACTATCTCTCCCCCAATCCCATCGAGAAGGAGCCAGCAGATTGGATGCCGCTTCTCGCTCGCGACGCCAAACTTCCCTTGTTCCTGAGGAGCTATTCCACTGAGCCGTTTCAGGCGGAGTATTGGCCCAATGAGCGAATCTACTATGCGCAGTTCCGCAGCAATGAGGACGAACCGGGACACCCGATTGGTGAGTTCGTGACACGCATCGAGCGCGAGATCGCGGCGGACCGTCCACGCACGATTGTGCTTGATCTGCGCCTTGACCAAGGCGGCAATTTCACGAAGACCGCGTCTCTGATGAAGAAATTGACGAACCTATCGGAATCCATTGGACACGTATACGTGCTCACGAGCGCCTGGACATTTTCCGCTGGGAACGTCAGCGTTGCTCTGCTCAAGGAGCACGGCGCAAAGAAAGTAACACTGATCGGCACACCTGTCGGGGATCGACTCCACCTGTGGGCGGAGGGCGGAAGTTTAACGCTTCCCAATTCAGGTTTGGCCATCGGCTTTGCGACGGGCCTCCACGATTATTCCAGGTCCTGCTTCGGTGAACGCGGCTGCTTTTGGATCATGTATTTTTACCCAATGCACGTTCAATCGTTTGCTCCCGATATTCGTGTGCCCTACAACTTCGATGACTATGTCGGTCTGCGCGATCCGGTTCTGGAGCGCGCGCGTGAGCTTGCCGGTTCGGGTATCGCATCAGGGAAGTAACTGTTTCTGCGACCATTCATGGACACACAGTCGGATTTTAAAGCGCTTGTTGTGCCAACGCGATTTGCTTTGCTGATGTTCATTTGCGCGATCGCCTCGGCGGCGCCTCCGGCGCCATCACCAATCGATACGGCGCAGGCGAAAGCCGCCTTCGCGGAGGCGGAGGCGGTTTCCAACAAGGAGGGTGGGCGCCTGTGGGGTAAGAAGCTCTACGGTAGGTTGTTCTTCGTCGATCCCGAAACGCGAACCGTCGTTGCCAATGAACCGGACTTGGACGGCGTCCTGCACGCGGCGAATGGCGTGTACGTCGGCACGCTGCCGCAAGAGATCATCGTCTCGAATGCGCCAATCGAATGGCAAGATCAGCGCTGGACGATGCTCATGTGGCCCACCATTCCCACCGACACGATCGACCGACGGATCACTTTCGCCCACGAGTTATTCCACCGCATCCAGCCGGAGCTTGGACTCATGGCGCCGGATTCCCCCAACCTCCAGCTCGATACGCCGGAAGGCCGCCTGTGGCTCCAGCTCGAATGGCGCGCGCTCGCTGCGGCTCTGGTCGAACAGGGGTCTGCGCAAATCCAGGCTATTCGCGACGCGCTCGCTTTCCGCAGCCATCGCCACGAGCTGTTTGCCGGATCTGCCAAGACAGAAGCCAGCCTCGAGATCGCCGAAGGCGTTCCCGAATATACCGGGACGATTGCCGGCGAACCGGACCACGATTCCGCGCGGTGGCGCGCGATCGGGAAGCTCACCGATCCCGACCAAAGCATCACTTTCGTGCGCTCGTTCGCCTATACGTCGGGGCCGCCTTACGGGCTTCTGCTCGACCAGCGCCTACCGGGATGGCGCACAAACCTCTCCGCGCAATCCGATCTCAGCGCGCTTCTTGCCGCGACGCTGCCGCCTCACTCGGTTGTGTCAGCCGAAGCGCGCGCGCTCCATTACGGCGCCTTCGCCATCCGCATCGCCGAAGCTGAGCGCGCCCAGAAGGCGGAGGCCGCAAGGGCGCGCTATCGCGCACGGCTCGTCGAAGGACCCACGCTGCTCTTACCTGGCGGGCGAAAATTTGCCTTCAGCTTCAATCCGAGCACACTCGTTTCATTGGGAGACGCCAATACCGTCTATCCCACGTTCCACGCAACCGCCGAATGGGGCACACTCGACGTGACCGACGGCGTGCTGGTACCCACCGATTTCAGCCGCGCGACGCTGGCGGCACCCAAGGATACAAATGGTCCGCATCTCGAAGGTCCTGGCTGGACGCTCGAACTCGCGGCAGGGTGGAGCGTGGTGCCCGGAGCGAGAGCCGGAAGTTACACCGTCGAGAAGAAATGACATCGCCCAGCGCCCCTACGCCTGGAGGGCGAAGGGCGGTTTCGCCCGAGCATCGGAGAACGGCGATATGAAAATAACACCCAGAAAGACTCTATACGCAGCGCTCTTAGGTCTTTGCGCTCTGATTGCCATTGCAGGCGTCGTTGCGGTACTACTCATTTATCCGGGAACACCCGGCGCTGCCAAAAGCCTGGCATTCAAGGGCTACGTCCTATTGCCGAAGGGCGCACTGTTCACTGTTTTAGACTACATGAACGTCAGCGACACAAGCCTGTTCGTGACGGACGTGAGCACTGGGAGTGTCTATAAGATCGCATTGCATAACCAGTCACTGCCCAGTGATCGGGACCTGTCGGTATTTTCTCTGGAGCCGGCCGCTCATGGTGTCGTCATCGATCCGCTGACCGGTCTTGCCTATGTCTCGCGAAGCAAAGCGAACACCGTCGACATTTTCGACCCCGCCAGCATGAAATTGATGGTTCGCATACCGGTGGCAGACGACCCAGACGGCATCTTTTACGATCCATTTCACAAGCTGGTTTATGTCGCGAGCGGAGACGCCAAAGTTGGTACGCTCATAGATCCTCAAGTCCGCTCTGCGATTGCCACGATTCCTCTGGATGGAAAGCCGGAGTTTGCGGTATTCGATCCGCAGACCAATTTGATGTATCAGAACTTACAAGACACGAACAGGGTGGTCGCCATAGATCTGGAAAAAAAGGCGGTAACGCAACATTGGACTCTTGATCAGTGCCGGGGACCTTCGGGAATCGCTATTGACGACACAAGTCGCCGGCTGTTCATAGTATGTTCGGGCAACAGCGCGCTGGTTATTTTCGATTTAACTAAGCAACGCGTAGTGCAGAGCTTCCCGATTGGCGGTGGCCCGGATTCCGTTGTATTTGATGGCGGACTGCATCGGATCTATACAACCGGCAGAGCAGGTGTCCTGGTTGTATTTCAACAGGATTCACCGGACGGGTACCATGTGATCGACTCCGTAAAGCTTCACTTCGGAGCGCACACGCTCGCGGTTGATCCGGTCACGCATTTTGTCTACGTGGGGTATGCGAGCCTGCTGGTTCGACCACGGCTGGCCATATTCCAGCCACTTCCCTAGGATGAATGCGCGGCCGGTGCAAAGTCATTTCAGTGTGTTTGCTTCTGGGAGGAGTCGCAGGTAACGTCTGTTAATCCAATCGCCGCCCTCAAACTGATGAAACTGGTAATTCCTGACCGCGAATTTGGCGGCTACATTTTCGATTGCGACGGAACGCTGGCGGACACCATGCCGCTGCACTATCGCGCATGGACGCGGCTCGTTGCGGAGCTCGGCGGGACATTCCCGATAGAACTGTTTTATCAATTGGGTGGTAGACCCACCGTGCAAATCCTAAGTCTGCTCAGAGATGAGTATGGGTTGAAGGTCGGCGACGTGCGCAGGGCCGCCGAACGAAAGGAGGAATACTTTCTGGAGATGATCGACGAAGTAAAGCCGATTGAGGCAGTGGTGCAGGTCGCGCTGCGATGGAACGGAATCAAACCGTTGGCGGTTGCTTCGGGCGGTTTTCGGCGGCAAATTGAACGGACTCTGGATGCCCTAGGAATTCGGCTGCTCTTCAACGCAGTAGTGTGTGTCGAGGATTACGCGCGGGGAAAGCCGTGTCCGGACCCTTTTCTGGAAGCGGCCCGGCGATTGAACGTGCTTCCGAAAGAGTGCCTGGTATTCGAAGACAGTCCGCTCGGAATACAGGCCGCAGAAGCGGCTGGGATGCAGTCAGTGTTTGTGCCTAGTTCCGGCCGCCAGTGCATTTAATCAGACGCCGCGGCGGGATAAAGTGGCTGAGGAGACTATTCGCTTGAGAAATCACTATGCCGGTTTGGTTGGTATTTCGAGCTGCAGCGAAGACTTGCCGTGGTAGCCGGGCGCAGAATCGCGACGCTGTTCGCGGTTTGTTGTTGCTGCGGCTTATGCGGTTGCACCAGTCGGTCGATTTACTTTGACGCCCTGCGACCAGTGCCACAGAACGATCCTTCTCGAACGTCAATTACCGACGTGTCGTCAGGTGTACGCGGCGGCGTATCGCTGCCGCATCGGGATTTGATCAGGGCAGATATTACCTCGGGCACTGATCTTCGGGACATGGTGGTGCGCGAAGGCAACATCTTGTTCGTGCATTCCTACTTTTGTGATCGTGGGGAAAACTTTGGCGTACTCGGTGATCCTGCTGTGTACGTCGATCTCGCAGACGCTGGCAAGGACAAGCTCGTCAAGCAATTTCACTTCTTTATCGATGTGAGCCGAAAATCCAGTCCCGGATCGGTTCCGCCGGAACCGGGGTTCGACCTGTCCGTCATGCCTGAGGATATCTGCTTTTATGTAACCGCTCAAAGCGTGATTACCACTTATAAGTCCAACGTCGCAAGAATCCCGAAGGCCGCCATTGAGCACGTGTTTATAGGTTGGGAACTCCATTGACGGCGCCCGGAATTGCACCTGCCATAAGCGTGAGCTTTGTTTCCCGCGATTCGCGGCGCGCGCGTAAGCATTGCAACGGCGCTGCGAGCGGTGTGATTGCGCAGTTCCTGATGGGCTTGGCGGACTAGTGCAGCGGCCGGAAATTCACGGGTACACGCTGCCGCTCCATCAGCGCATCCGGGTCGTTCTTGCCGGCATGCGGGTTCGCGGAAGCTTCACCATCGCCCTCGTCGGCTTCGCCCTCCGATTTGACCTTGATGGGGCCTATGCCTGCGCCGGAGAGTTGGTGGTTCAGTGAGGGAAGATTCTGCGCGGTCAAGGACTCGAAGTCATGCTGTATGCGCGCCAATTCTGCTTCCAGCGCGATGATGTTGTCCTGCTGATACGCGGTGGGTTTGCCCTCATTCGTGAGCAGCGCTCCGTACAGCTGATCGGTATGTTCTCGCAGCCGCTCCTCGCCCGTGATGGCACCGCCCTCGGTGGTGGCGACGATCTGTTTTCGCACCGCATCGACTTTCTCATCGAACTGCGCCACGGTGCGCGACAGCGAACTGTTCTTTGCCAGGCGGGCCCCTGCCTCGGCCAGGCTGGCGCGCAAATCCACGATACGCTCCATCAAGCTGCTCTCTGCGCCGAACAGTTTCTTGACGCGCACCGCGGCCGCATACTGCGCCTGGCGCTCGGCCACGGTGAAGATCGCGGCAGGATCGAGGCTCACCGGCAGCGGCGACTCATACGATTGACCGTTATTCGTCACCCGCACGGTATAAGTGCCGGGAGGCACACGCGGACCCTGCGTGCCGGCGCCCGCAATTTGGGCCGCCGGAGGAACGCGCGGCGGTTTTTCCAGCATGTTCCAGACCACCCGATTGAGACCGGCGCGCTTGCTCGCGGGCAGATCGGCCACCACCTTGCCGTTCGCGTCCAGGATCTCGAGTTTTAGCTTGCCATACAGATGCCGTGAGCGCTGGTAGTAGCTGATCGCAACTCCATCCGGCGGATTGTCGCCAATGAATACCGCGGCGCCATTGACAGCTCCAACGTCGTTGGGTCGCAGACGTTGCAATGCTGGCCGCGAGGCGACCAGGCTGAATTCCTTGCCAAGCAGGTCGGCCGACAGCGCTCGCAGGGGCGTAATGTCATCCACGATCCAAATGCCGCGCCCATGAGTCGCCAGCACCAGATCGTTTTCGCGCGGTTGGATGGCGATATCGCAGACCGCCACATTGGGCAGGTGGCCGCCCTTGAATTGCGCCCAGCGCTCGCCGCCGTCAATCGACACGTACAACCCGAATTCAGTGCCGAGAAACAGCAGATTGGGGCTCTTCAGATCCTCCTTGATGACATGCCCATAACCGCGCACCGTCTTAAGATCTGCCGGCGAGATGAGCGCGGTCCACGTCCTGCCATAGTCGCGCGTCCGGTACACGTAGGCGGCCATGTCGCCGTAGGTGTGCTGGTCGAACACTGCATAGGCAGTGGCGGCATCGAATTTGCTCGCCTCCACCCAGCTCACCCAGGTGCCCTTGTGTAACCCCGGGACATTGCCGATCACGTCGCGCCAGTGATCGCCGCCATCCTGGGTGACTTGCAGGCGCCCGTCATCGGTCCCAACCCAGATGACCTTACCGTCCTTGGGGGATTCGCTGATCGAGAAAATCGTCTCGTACATCTCGGCCGCGGAATTGTCGATGGTGACGCCGCCGGATTGCTCCTGCTTCTGATGCGCCGGGTCATTGGTGGTCAGATCCGGCGAAATGCGCTGCCAGCTCTGTCCGTGATCCTTAGAGCGCAGCAGGAACTGGCTGCCGATATAGATTGTGCCGCGCTCGTTCGGCGACAGTGCAATCGGGGTATTCCAGTTGAAACGCAGCTTTTTATCCTTGACCAGTTCTGCGTCATTCAGCAGCGGATGAATGTCCCGAATATCGGAGTTCCAGCGATTCACGCGGTTTATGTTGCCGCCCTGCGCCTCCGCATAAATATAAGTGGGATCCGCCGGATCCTCAAACACCCAAAAGCCGTCGCTGCCGAACACCGGCT
>Ga0207154_1055_pt1 | contig 13287 bp, 10 predicted proteins | sample Alteio_BWMinHeat_28_FD_153576 | JGI IMG/M metagenome (GOLD analysis project Ga0207154, IMG submission 153576) | Enriched cells from forest soil in Barre Woods Harvard Forest LTER site, Petersham, Massachusetts, United States -... | ecosystem: Environmental > Terrestrial > Soil > Temperate forest >... | reverse complement strand
CTTCGGTTAAATCGACCGCGCCGGTCAGCGTGTCCGATTTAAGCGCCGGCTCCATGTCCAGCGCTTTCAAGGTGGCGATGATGGCGTCGACCGACGGCAGACGATGCTGGACCGTCAGCTCGCGCTGGATCAGATTGAATTGCATGGCCACGATCCCGGCCATGCCTCTGAGCCGGTCCCTGATCAATTTTTCTTCAGTCGGGCAATCCATGTTCTGAATCAGGAACACCGCCTGCTCGGCGCCGGCAGCCAATGGCTGATGACCGACAGCGAACGCGCCCGCATCTGCCTGTGCATGCTCATGCTCATGCTTGTGATCGTGCTTATGATCGTGCTTATGATCGTGACCATGCCGATGATCCTGATGGTCGTGTTCGCAACGGCCCATGGTGTTCTCCTTGACTCGGGTTTTAATAACGCAATCGCATACTCCTTGCGCATTTAAAACCCTGTAGCTACTATAAGGTCAAGGACTTATCTTGAAATAACCCCGGAAAGGGCAAACATGAGCGCAACTTCACTCAAAATCGGAGAGCTGGCCAGTCACGCCGGCTGCCCGGTGGAAACCATCCGCTATTACGAACGCGAAGGCTTGCTGCCGCTGGCGGCACGCTCTCAAAACAATTACCGCGTATATGGACAGGCGCATATCGAGCGCTTGCAATTCATCCGCCATTGCCGCTCACTGGACATGACGCTGGATGAAGTGCGCAGATTATTGCAGTTTCGCGATCTGCCGGAAGACAATTGCGCCGAAGTAAACACATTGCTAGACCACCATATCGACCACGTTGCCGATCGCATCAGCGAATTGAAGGCATTGCAATCGCAGCTGAAACAATTGCGCAAGCAATGCCAAAAAAGCCAGGCAGCCAAGGATTGCGGCATTCTGCAAGGTCTGGCCAGCATGGAAGACGAAGCGCCCGCCAATCTTGGCAGTCACGGCGGCGGCGTCCATTGAACCACTCACTCAGCGGCGCCAGATTCCCCACCGCACACCAATAAGAAGATGAATATACACTCCGACGATCTGCGGATTTTTATCGCCGTGGTTGACTGCGGCACACTCAGCGCCGCCGCCGAACAACTGGGCCAGACCACATCAGGTCTTAGCCGTGCATTGTCGCGGCTGGAGCAGAAGCTGGCCACCTCGCTCCTGACCCGCACCACGCGTCGCATGGAGCTGACTGAAGAAGGCCATCTTTTCCTGGAAAAGGCGCGCACGATTATCGCAGCAATGGAAGAAGCCGAAGAGGCTATCCAGGTGCGCCATCAAAGACCGTCGGGACGCTTGCGGGTGGACGCTTCGCCGCCCTTCATGCTGCATTGCATAGTGCCGCACATTGCCGAATTCCGGCACAACTATCCCGACATTACGCTTGAGCTGACCAGCAACGACCAGAACATCGACTTGCTGCAGCAGCGCACCGACATCGCCATCCGCCACGGCGCATTGCAAGATTCGATGCTGCACGCGCGCCGGCTGGGAGCAAGCTTGCTGCACGTCGTCGCCAGCCCCGCGTACCTGCGCACGCATGGCACGCCAGGCAGCGCCGAGGAGCTGAAGCAGCATCAATTGATTGGCTTCACGCAACCGGAATCGCTGAATACCTGGCCGCTGCGACAGCAGCAGGAAGAGAATCTGACGATCAGCCCCACGCTGCTGGCGTCCGGCGGCGAAACCATACGCCAGCTGGCCTTGCATGGATTAGGGATTGCCTGCCTGTCGGCTTTCATGGTCCGCGAAGATATCGCCCAAGGGACTTTGGTCGACATCCTCGCAAGTCACAACAATGGCTACCGCCAGCAAATTCACGCGGTGTATTACAGGAACACTCAGCTGGCGCGGCGCATCACATGCTTTCTCGATTTCCTGCAACTCAAACTTTAGGGTTTTGCCGGAGCGCCAGCAACCAATGTTCAATTAGCGTGGGATTGCTCGCTATCCAGATGCTCCATCATTACCGGCGCATAACGTTCACCGGCGATGGCGTCGGCTGGCACGGCTAACTCGATCCTGGCCAGATCGTCGGTGCTCAACTGAATACTCAGTGCCCCCAACGATTCAGCCAACCGGTCACGGCGACGTGCGCCGACCAGCGGCACGATATCCTTGCCGCGCGACATTACCCACGCAATCGCAATCTGCGCCATTGTCGCCTGCTTGTCGGCCGCGATGGCGCGCAAGGCTTCCAGCAAAGCCAGGTTATGTCCGAGATTGTCGCTGCTGAAACGCGGACTGCGACCACGAAAATCTCCGGGCGAGAAAGATTTGTCCTTGCCCCAGTGACCGCTGATCAAGCCGCGCGACAGCACGCCGTAGGCGGTTATGCCGATACCAAGCTCACGGCAAACCGGCAGTATCTCGGCTTCGATGCCGCGCGAGATCAGCGAATATTCAATCTGCAGATCCGCAATCGGATGTACGGCCTGCGCCCGGCGTAGAGTGTGCGCACCGACTTCAGACAAGCCAATGTGGCGCACGTACCCTGCTTTCACCATGTCGGCGATAGCGCCCACCGTTTCTTCAATCGGCACCGCCGGATCGAGCCGCGCCGGGCGGTAGATATCTATGTGGTCGGTGCCGAGCCGGCGCAAGGTGTAAGCCAGGGAATTTTTCACCGCCTCAGGCCGGCCGTCGATACCGCTCCAGCCGCCGGCAGGATCGCGCATTGCGCCAAATTTAACGCTGAGCGATACCTGATCGCGATTGCGCGCGCGCAGCGCCTCCCGGATCAGCATTTCGTTATGTCCCATGCCGTAAAAATCGCCGGTATCCAGCAAGGTAATTCCGGCGTCGATAGCTGCATGCAGCGTGGCGATACTTTCATTTTCATCGGCTGGTCCGTACAAATCGGACATGCCCATGCAACCGAGGCCGATGACGGAAGATTGCGGGCCAGTGCTGCCTAATTTTTGCGTTTTCATCATGACATCCTTACGTGGTTTATTTGACGGCAGCTAAAGTGGAAACCAGATCCGTCTGCCTTGAAAACATTATTGCCCACACTAATTCATTAATAAATGAGCATAAAATGATTTCTTTATTCGAAAATCACAAATAATTGGAACAGCCATGGATAGGATTCAGGCAATGGAGGTTTTCTCGCGCGTCGCTGAATTGGGCAGCTTCAGCCGCGCGGCCGAGCAGTTGAACCTGCCGCCGGCCACCGTCACCAACGCGGTCCAGGCGCTGGAGAAGCACCTCGGGGTGCGTCTGTTGCAGCGAACCACGCGCAAGGTGACGCTGACCGATGAAGGCCTCACCTACTTCGATCGCTGCACGCGATTATTGGCCGAATTCGAAGATGTCGACGCTCTGTTTCAACGCGACCAGCTACAGCCGCGCGGCGTGATCCGGGTCGATCTGCCCGAGCGCCTGGCGCATATGGTGGTGATTCCTGCGCTGCCCGATTTTTTTGCGCTGCAGCCGAATCTGCGGCTCAAGCTGAGCGCCACCGATCGTTTTGTCGACCTGATTGGCGAAGCGGTTGACTGCGTGGTACGGGTCGGTGCACTCAGCGATTCAAGTCTGATCGCGCGTCGCATCGGCAGCTTGGAGCAGATCAACTGCGCCGCCAAATCCTATCTGGATCGCTACGGCCGGCCGCAAACCTTGAGCGATTTGCAGCATCACATGGTGGTCAATTTCTTTTCCAGCCGTACCGGACGCGATCTGGGCTGGGAATACATGGAGGATGGCGAGCCGCGTTTTCTGAAGCTTCCGAGCCTGATTTCGGTAGCCAGTTCGGATGCTTACCTGGCTAGTTGCAGCGCCGGCTTGGGGTTGATACAAGCGCCGCGCTTTGGTTTGGAAGAATTGCTGAAGAGCGGCGCCGTTGAAGAAGTGCTGCAGGATTTCAAACCGGCGCCATTGCCGATATCCGTGGTGTATGCGCACAACAAACATCTGTCGCCGCGAGTACGGGTGTTTGTCGACTGGATCGCGAAATTGCTGGCTGCTCGCTATAGCTGAACTGAGTTGAACTGAACTGAGCTGAGCTGAACTGAGCCAACCCGTCAGAGTCGGCTCAGTTATTGAGAAACTAGCAGCCTGTCGGACTTAGGGGATCGAAGCGAAAAAATAGCTGAGCGAGGACAGATTTTGCCGGGTTCGCAGCGTCAATAGCTAGCTATTGACCAAGAAACCGGTGAAATATGGACCGCTCAGCTATTTTTGCAGCCGATCATCCCTAAGTCCGACAGGCTGCTAGGCAGAAGCTGCCTGCTGCGCAATCCAGCTGTTTATCTGGGTTTCCAGCATCTCCAGCGGCAAAGCGCCGTTGTCGATGACCGCGTTATTAAACCGCCGCAGATCAAACTTGCTGCCCAGCTGCTGCTGCGCTTTTTCACGCAAGGCCTTGATTTTCAACTGGCCGATCTTATACCCCAGAGCCTGGCCGGGATCGACGATGTAACGATCGATTTCAACCTGGTTGTCATGCGGCGGATTGGCTGTGTTCACATTCATATAGTCAATCGCCTGTTGCCGCGTCCAGCCAAGTGCATGCATGCCGGTATCCACCACCAGGCGGGCAGCCCGGAACAGCTCGTCGTTGAGATGCCCGAATTTTGAATAAGGATCGGTATAGAAACCCATTTCGCCGCCCAGGCTTTCAGCATACAACGCCCAACCTTCGCCGAACACGACATACCAGCCGAAGCGGCGGAACTCAGGCAAACCTTTGATTTCGTGGGCGCGCGCGGTCTGCAAGTGATGGCCCGGCACCGATTCATGCAAGGTCAAAGTTTCCATTTCCCATTTGGGACGCGAATCCAGCTTCGACAGGTTGGCGACAAAATACCCTGGCCGTGAACCGTCCGGCGTGCCCGGCTCGTAATAGGCGCCCGCCTGGTTCTCGGCTCCCACTTCCGGCACCGGCTTCACATCGACCGCGGCGCGCGGAATATCGGCAAAAAAACGCGGCAACTGCGCAGAAGATTTTTTGATGATGTCCTTGTAACCGGCCAGCAGATCTTCCGGTTTGGTGTAATAGAAACGTGGATCGGTATTCAGGAAAGTGATGAATTCTGCGAACGTGCCTTTGAAACCGGTTTGTTGCATCACCAGCTTCATTTCTGCTTGAATCCGCGCTACCTCCTGCAAGCCGACCTCATGGATTTCCTGCGGCGTCATGCTGGTGGTTGTATTTTCCTTGACCTTGTATGCGTAATACGCCGCACCTCCCGGCAAATTCGAGGCCGCGATGCTATCGCGGCAAACCGGCAGGTAGTTATCGCTGATGTAGGCATCCAGCTTGCGGAACGCCGGCGCCACAGCTTGCTGCAACAAACGCTGGCCTTCACGCGTCAGGCTGGCGCGTTGCGCCGCTGGAATCGACGCAGGCATGTCTTTGAACGGGGCCGCCAATGGGCTGCTATCTAGCTTGGCGACAAATTCCTGCAGCTGCCCGGGAACCACGCTCATGGTGACTTTGGGCGCCACCCAGCCGGCTTTGACGCCCTGCTGCAATTGCGCAATCACGCCATCGACATATTTGGGCAATGCCCGCAAACGCCCCAGGTAATTGCGATAGTCCTTGGCGGTCTTAAACGGCGTTTGCGCAACCAGTTGCGGAAATTCGAACTGGACGCCGCTCAGCTGCGAGATCGGCTCCGGGTTGTACGGATAAAATTTGGCGGCCTGGATGTTTTTCTGTTTTTCATAGATGAACAGATCGTAAGACAGCAGATCCTGGCCGCTCAGCTTGCTCCGATCGATGCGCTTGGCTTGGACCAGCATCTGCTCCTGATGCGCATTGCCTGCCAGGCTGGCTGCCAACGAGACGTCCGACAGGCGGTCGTTGTAACGATTGTCGCCAACCGCGGTGGCAGCTTCAGGCGCGTGGCGCATGCTCCATTGCCAGTCGCTGTCAAACAGCACATTCAGTTGCTGCTGCGGGGTTGCAGCGTGACTGAACGGCGCCAGAAAAAATGTAAGAAGTACGGTAAGAAAGAAAGGAAATTTATTCATCCATGTCTCCGAAGATTAGCCCGCCATTCTAGCAAACTAAACCGGAAAAATTTCCACATGGAAATCAAACTTCCTCCTATTCGCCGCCCGGCGCCACCGTCATGCAGGAGAGGGGGGCTAGCGGCGCAACCGGGTGCCGCGTCAAATCCATCTCCTGCGCCGATGTCACGACTGTGTTGCGGCCACCGTTCTTGGCTCTGTATAACGCGCCGTCGGCGCGCACGATCAAGTTTTCAAGATTATGGTCCTGCTCAAACGCTGCCACGCCAAAACTGGCGGTGACCTTGACCATCGCACCATCGTCCAGGTGAAAATGACGAGCATCGATAGCGCTGCGCAATTTCTCTGCCACGGCAAGCCCTTGATACAAGTCGATTTCAGGTAGCATCAAGAGAAATTCTTCGCCGCCATAACGTGCCAGCAGATCGACCTTGCGGCGATGCCGGCGACACAGATCGGCCACTACGCGCAGCACCTGATCGCCTGCCTGATGCCCATGCTGATCATTGACTTTCTTGAAATGATCAACGTCCATCAGGATCAGCGTCAACTGCCGCCGATAGCGCTGAGCAATGCCAAATTGCTGTTCGCCTTGGTTAAAAAAAGCACGGCGATTCAGCAAGCCGGTCAGGAAGTCGGTATCGGACAAGGTCTGCAACTGCGCAATCATCTCCTCGCGTTGTTTTTCGAGATGAATTTTTTCAAGGCTACGCGCCTTTAATACATGAATCGCCCGCATCATGGCGCCGATCTCATCGTCATAACGCGGAATCGGAATTGCGCTGCTGAACCGTTCGTCGGCCAGCGACACGAACAATGCCGTGGCGTCAAGAATCGGGCGCAGAACGCGCTGCCGTATCACTCGCATCAACAGCACAAAGATGGCGAAGGCGGCCGCAGCCAGGATGCTCACGCCCAGTAAAAAATAGGCGGCCCGCCGGTTGCGGTATTCGGCCTGGTGAAGCATCTCTTCCAGGATAAGATCGCGCAGCTGCGGAATCACCGCCATTCTCGGTCCGTAGCGAGTAATCACCTCATTAGCACTCATGCCGTAGTCTCCCGAGCGACGCCCGACGGCGAACAATTCCTTGAGAATACCCAAGCCACTGTCAAGATATTGATCGCGCACCGTATCCAAAGCCATCTTGAAAGCCGGCCGATGACGATAAGTGCGTAACTGCAGTTCAATCACCGAATACAGCTGCTCAATCTGACCTGACAATTTATAGAATGCGTAGACTTCATGGGCGGTCAGGGGCCGTTGCGTAATCACCGGAGCGATAAAAATTGCGCCCAGCTGACCTGCAATGTTGCGCATGCCAGAGGTCAGTTGAGCGCTCTCCAAGCCGTCGCGAAACTGTGGGTCCGCCTGCGCGGCGTTGTCGGACAGGGCGACAATTACGGGGGAAAAATTATCGACTGACTGCGCCATCATTGCCACTGCGGCGCCGATGGTTTCCGTATCGGGGCGCCAACTCGGCTGAGCCAGCAGAAAATCAACCCTCTTGCGCGCCGTTGCCAGTGCCTGCCTTGTCGAATTTACGTGAGCAGCCACCGGCCCCAGCCATGGAGCGGCTTGCGCTTGCAAAGCCTGCTGCAAAATCGCCAGCGATTGATCACCCGCGACCCGCGCCAGCTCTAGTCGGGCAAACACTCGTGTGGGGTCGTCAGATTTTTGCTTCAATAGCGAACTGGTCAGGCCACGTTCCGCTATCAGCTTTTCCTCGGCTACCAACGCAAGCCGAAAATTCTTGATTGCCGGCATGCTTTTCGTACTGCGTTGGTACGCAGACCATTCGCTGTTCACAATTCTGCCGATCAAGGTCAGAAAAAGCAGCATCAGCAAAATGGAAATCAGCCAAAATAAACGATTTAGCGACATACGAATAGCTGTGTCCAGACTGGGACCAGGATGTGAATGTAATCTATTGTTTTAAATAGTTAATATCTATTAAAATATAATTTTAATAGCTTTACTATTAAATGATCGTATCACAACCTGCTAAAACAACAACTTGTCAGACTATTCAGGTCCCTAGGCTTACGCGCTTTTCCGTCTGTCCGTGCATTGCCAACACGTCGTGGTAGAGCGTCGCATAACTCTCCCCCATGACCCTTGCCGTAAACAATTTTTGGTAACGTGCTTGCGCGCGTGCTCCCATCGTCTGCGCTAATTGCGGGTTATCCCATAATTGCTGCATCGCCAGCCGGAACGCGTCTGGATCGCTGGGAGGGACCACCAAGCCGGTTTCGCCGTGGTTGTTGATGTAACTGGTGCCAGTGCCGATCTCACTGGAAATCATCGGTTTGCCGTACATCGCTCCTTCCAGCAGGGAGATGCCAAACGCCTCCGAACGCAAATGCGATGGGAACACAAGGGCGTAACACAACTGCAGCAACGCGACTTTGTCTTCATCGCTGACGATGCCCAGGAAGATTACGTTACGCAAGCCCTGCTCTTCGGCGCGCTGTTTCAACTCCTGTTCAATCGGCCCCGCGCCGACAATCACGATCGGGTAATCGGTTCCGCGCGCGGCGTCCAGCAGAATATGCAAACCTTTGTAATAACGGATGGCGCCGACAAACAAGAAGAACTTCCCGCCAATCCGCTTTTGCCATTCGTCCATTCGTGCCGCTGACGGCGCTGCATAGTTATTCTTGTCGAGACCGATGGGAATCACCTCCGTCTTGTCTTTATATCCGGCCAGCACCGAACTGGTTTGCAGATAATTCGGAGAAGTAGCGACGATCGCATCGACACTGTCGAGGAAGCGGTGCATCAACGGTCGATATAATTGCAACAGTGTTTTGTAACGCACGATGTCGGAGTGATAGGTCACCACGCTCGGCTTATTCATGCGGGTAATGAAATGGGCGAAATCCATGAACGGCCATGGAAAATGGTAATGCACGATATCGACCTCGGCCGCGAGCTGCGCGAAACGCTTGAGAGCTGCAAACGAAAATCCGGTCGAAGCGATCTGCAGGTCAAGCTTGACCCGATGCACCTTATGCCCTTCGTACATCAATTCTGCCGGATCCGGGTTATCGCTCAGCGTCAATACTTCGCTCTCGACTCCGCTAGCCGGCGAACATTTACACAATTGATAAATGGTTTGCTCGATTCCGCCGTACGACTCCGACTGATAGGTCTTGTAGAAATGAAGAACCCGCATTGCACACTCCTCTCGTAATCTGCCCCATCTTCTGTTGCAACAAGAAGTGAAAGGCTATTTTGTATTTGTACAAACTACCTGCACCAACAACGTCTAGCATTGCTCAACAACCAGCGACCTGCCGATACACTTCGGCAGTGATGGCCGCACATTTTTTCCAGGAAAATTGCACGGATCGCTCCAAACCCGCAATGCGTCGCGCCATCCAGGCGCGGTCATCTTCCATCAGCCGGTGCATCTGCTCCGTCAATCCTGTCTCATCTTGCGGATCGACATAGGCAGCGGCAGCGCCAGCCACTTCCGGCAGGCTGGCGCGATCGGATGCAATCACCGGCGTGCCGCTGGCCATCGCTTCCAGCACCGGCAAACCAAAACCTTCATACAGGGAAGGAAACACCATGATTTTTGCTGCTGCCGTGACGCAAGCCAGGTCCGCCTGATCCAGATAACCTGCCACACGCACATGACCGGAGCTGACCGCTTGCGACAACTCGCCGTTCAGTTCCTCCGTCTGCCATCCCGGCATGCCGACTACCAGCAAAGGGAAACGGGTCCGCAAAAGTGGCGGCAACCGCGCGTGCGCTCTCAGCGTCAGCAACAGATTTTTTCGCGGTTCAAGGGTGCCGACCGACAGGATAAAACCGCGGTAATTCAAACCCAGCTTGTTGAGACGAACCGCCAACTGCTGTTCAAGCCGGGGTTGAAAGATAGCGGAACAGGCTAGCGGCGCCACCACCACTTTTTGCGCCGGCAAACCGAAATGCTGCTTGATCTCATGTCCGATAAATTCCGAATCAACCAAGATCCGGCTGACACGCGTCAGGGCCGAAGGCAGCCTGCGCTCGATTTCCTTCAGGCGATCTTTGGGCTGAGTTTGCGGGTAATGGATATGCGTCAAATCATGCACCGTCATCACCGTTGGTCCGTCGAAATCGAGCGGCCATAAACTGGGCTCGTGATACACATCCGGACGCAGCTTGTGCACGCCGCGGTTAAAGCGTTTTTGTTCAAAGATCCGCCGCAAACTGTAGGCGGCTGGCAGCCGCTTGGCAATACCGGCCCAGCGCGAATAACCCGGCATCGGTACGCTAGCGAGCGCGTCCCGCCAGCGCGAACCATAAAAAAAATGCATACCCAGATCAGGGTCTTGCTGCAAGGCCTGCGCCAGCTCGGCAACATAGTTGCCGATGCCGGTGCGCGGCGCGAGCAGGATTCTGCTATTCAGCGCAATGGTCAGTTTCATGACACTCACTTTGAACATGCTGTTGCGTTTTCACCTGACATACAACTCGTTTTAGCAGTTGGCGCGCCGAATCCTGCCAATCCAGCCAGGACCAATCCGCCATATGCCGTCGCGACGGGAAAATACCGCTGTCTTCAAATTGCCGGATCTGTCGGACCAACGATTCCGGCTGGCTCAAATCAAAATAGCTGACAAATTCGCCGCCAATCTCACGAAACACCGGAATGTCGCTCGCCATCGCCGGCAAGCCGCGCTGCATGGCTTCTACCAACGGCAAACCGAAGCCTTCTACAAACGATGGAAAAACCAATGCTTTTGCGTGGCTGTAGCAATATTCCAGCTCGACATCGCTGAGATTGTTGAACATGAACAGGCGCCGCTTCAGTTGCGGATGTGTTTTCACGCGTTGAATCAGACGTTCGTTTTTCCAGCCTATGCGCCCGATAAAACACAATACGACATCGCTGCCTTCCTGCCACAGACGCTCAAAGGCATCCAGCAGATAAGCGTGATTCTTGCGCGGTTCGATGGTACTGACCATCAGATAGATAGCACGACCGGAAGTGAATAATTTTTCCACTGCGGGACGCACCGACTTGTTCTGGTCGAGCTGGTCAAGTTCTGAACCAAGATGAAAGAAGTCGAACCAGCGGCTGGCGGCGCGCTCCTGCCCCAAACGGCGCTGCACCTCGTCGCGCACTTCATCGCGAATGGTGCTGGATATGGCAATGAATCCGTCTGCTGTCTTGGCAATCCATTCAAACCAGCGATCGAACACCTGCACCAGCGGGCCGTCGCAAAACTGGGGATGCGTCAATGGAATCAGATCGTAGATTACCGAGACGATCGCCACACCCTGCTGCTGCAATTTCTCCGCCACCGGAAAAAAATCGGCGTGCCATGAAGAATCCAGCAAGACCAGGATGTCATCGCTGCGACAGGTCATTTCAAAAGCGCGCGGCTGTTCTTCGGTTTTTTTAAGAATCCACTCGGTCAGATACAGGGGCAATACAAACGAGGCGCTCGCCAGACGGCACAACACATACGTCACGCGCCGTACGTTATGAGAAGACCGCCACGGCCAGAAGCGCAGCAAACGCGCGTGGATCAACCAGTAACGATTACGTATCTGCACCAGTTTCTGCGCCAGTTTTTCCAATCCCCGTTGCAGACGACCTTGCCAATCGTCAGCATGTTCCGGGGTCAGCTGCTTGACTTCAAGTATCTTCCCGTTTTTGAAAATAACCGGAATGCAAACGGCTTCATCTTGCACCGATGGCAGATGATTGATGATATTGCGGACCACGCGCTGTATCCCGGAATTCATCTCGGGATGATGAAAAACATAGGTGCATTCGATCAACAGCCTGCTCATGCCGCCACTCCATCCGCGCTGGTACTGGCTCCGGCGCTGCCGTGCGAGCGCTGTACCGCCATCTCGGCGTCCAGGTAGGCACAGCCGACAAAATCGGCATGGCGCGTATTGATTACATGGAAAATAACGCTGTAATCACGCCACTCGTAGTTGGTATCGAGATGCGAATCCAGCCGCGACAAGGAAATCGCCACCGAATAACTGCCCTTGCCCAGATTCATTGGAAAGCGGCAGCGATACACCAGATCCTCGCCTGGCAGCAAATCGGTCTGCGGCATGTCGAGCCGGTGGCTATTGATGCCGAAGATCGATTGCCCCAGCTTGTCCTTGATCATATAACCCATGACCAGACGCGCTACCGGAGCGTTGATGGCAACCCGGACTTCCAGCGTGACATGGGCGCCGACTTCAATCACCTCAAGATGTTTGCCTGCATCGTCGAGCAAGGTTACCGATGTAATGCTGGCTTCACCGGTGCCGGAGATGGTTCTTAACCTGCCATCGGCCAGACGCTCCTGCCTGACCGTTTGCTGTTCTCGTTCAGCCAGCATGGCGTTATAAAAATCCATTACTTCCACCGGATCGCCCTGCATCTCCAGCTTGCCGCGATTAAGCAAGATGGCGCGGTCGCAAATGGTTTGTATCGCATAGCGATCGTGCGAGACGATCAGCAAGGTAGTGCCGGCGCGGCGAAATTCCCTGATACGTTCAAAACTCTTATGCTGGAAATACGCGTCGCCGACAGACAAGGCCTCATCGACAATCAATACGTCCGGCCGGCTGGCGGTCGCTACACTGAAGGCTAGCCGCATCTGCATGCCGCTAGAGTAAGTCCGGACCGGCTGGTCTATGTATTCGCCGATTTCAGCGAAGGCCTCGATAGCCGGCATCAGCGCTTCGATCTCAGCGCCGCTCAAGCCCTGCAACTGGCCAGCCATGACGGCATTCTGCCTGCCGCTGAAATCCGGATGAAAACCCATGCCGAGTTCCAGCAGTGCCGCCACTCGCCCCTGAATCGCGACGTTACCGGTAGTGGCCTGGGTGGTGCCTGCGATTAATTTTAAAAGAGTGCTTTTGCCAGCGCCGTTGATCCCGACAATACCGACGGCCTCGCCAGCCTGCAGCTCAAAGCCGATATCTTGCAACACCCAATGCAATTGATGCCGCTGCCTGGCAAACGGCAAGATCCATTCGGCTAGGCGCGCCCAGCGCCCGTCGTATGTCTTGTAGGCTTTGCCTAAAGCTTTAACCGTTACTTTACCCATCAGAGCTCATCCACCATTTCACCTGCGTGCCGACGGAACAGCAGCATGCCAAAAACGCACAAGGCAATACTCAATAATGTCACTGCCCACAATGCACTCCACTGCGGCCAGACGCCGCTGACGAAAATCCCCTGATAGGCAACCATCAGCGCTGTCATCGGATTAAATTTAAGCAAGACTTGAACTCTCTCGGGCAAGGTCGAAACCGTATACACAATGGGCGTAAACCAAAACCAGAATTGCAGCACGATGCC
>Ga0207154_1054_pt1 | contig 13339 bp, 10 predicted proteins | sample Alteio_BWMinHeat_28_FD_153576 | JGI IMG/M metagenome (GOLD analysis project Ga0207154, IMG submission 153576) | Enriched cells from forest soil in Barre Woods Harvard Forest LTER site, Petersham, Massachusetts, United States -... | ecosystem: Environmental > Terrestrial > Soil > Temperate forest >... | reverse complement strand
ATTCGGCCACTTTATTGTGGCTCGTGCGTTTGGAATTCGTGTGGATCGATTTTCCATCGGTTTTGGCCGTCCTTTGTTTCGTTGGTACGATAAAATGGGCACGGAATATGTAATTGCTGCGATTCCATTAGGTGGATATGTTTCCTTGTTTGGAGAAAAGGCGACTGAGATCACGGGATCAGAACGTTATGAAGCCTTTTGTTATAAATCAGTTTGGGTACGCATCAGTGTACTTTTGGCCGGACCTCTTTTTAATATCATATTAGCGGTCATTGCTTTTTGGTTGATGTTTATTATTGGAATAACCTCACTTGCTCCCATTCTTGGCCATGTTCCTAAAGGTTCCATTGCCGATTTGGCAGGACTTCATCAACATCAAGAAATCGTTTCCATTGAAAATAAACCTACCCATAATTGGGAAGCGGTTTCTGTTGCCATGGTCTCGGCGCTGGGGAAAGATCATACTGTTACACTTACAGTAAAAGAAATGAACGACGAAGAAAACAAAACGATGGAAACTCATACCCTCGATCTTTCAAGCTTGGAAAAAAGCGGTGAACATGGAGATGTTTTAAAAGATTTAGGACTTGTTCCATTCGATCCTTTTCCAGCTGTCATTGGTAAGGTATTGCCAGACACACCGGCATTTAAATCTGGATTAAAACCAGGGGATCGCATTGTCGCGGTGAACAGGCAACCCGTTGCTTCTCGCATGGATTTAAGCGAAATTATTCAAGCAAACATTGGCAAGGTTCTTAAATTTGAGGTGATGCGGGAACCTCAAATCCAAGCGCAAACCCAGGCACAAAGTCAGATACAACAAAATAACAATCGAGAAAGTAAACAAGCATTAAAATCAAACAAAATAAACAAAGCAGATAAAAAATCCAATACAGAAAATGAACATCTCATCATTCAAATTCAACCCATGGCAAAACAACTGGAAGGGAAAGAGGTTGGATTTATTGGCGTTGAATTTGTCAGCCCTCAAAAACCTCCCAAAGAATATTTAAGAACTGAACGATTTGGAGTCATTGATGGCTTTGTTCAAGCTCTAAAACATACCTGGGAATATGTAATACTAACCTTCAGCCTGCTTAAGAAAATGATCGTGGGAATTATTTCTGTGAAACATTTAAGTGGTCCCATCGCGATTGCCAACATTGCCGGCCATACGGTATCTATTGGGTTTGAATATTTTTTAAATTTCTTAGCGGTGATCAGCATCAGTCTTGGGGTAATTAATTTACTTCCAATCCCACTTCTGGATGGCGGTCACTTAATGTTTTGTGTGTGGGAGCTTGTTACCGGTCGAGCCGCATCCCCTCAAGTACAACTGTTGGGCGCATGGCTAGGCGGAGCATTTTTGTTAATCATTACATTTCTAGCCATTTATAACGATTTGGTTCATTTGTTTATGTGAGAGGTTGGTGTCAAGTCTTGAAATTTGAAAACAAGTTGTCATACTTCAAGACTTAACCCCGTAACACTTAGCTGATAAGGGTTAACGAATTATTTAATCCAAAGTTTGCAGCAAAAGTGGGTAACAGTCCTGATGCTTGGGAACTCTTGGAGGGTCATCCATCCAAACTGAAATTAAGAAAATTTGCTTTACCCACTCAAGACGGTTTTAGAGCGCATTTCAAAAGAGGACGCGAATTAGGTTTAGAGAAACATTTAGAAATAATTGAAGTTGTAGATGTTACTTCTAATAAAAAAGAGTTTCATCTTTTTCTTAAAGATTTGGCTGGATTACTCGAGTATTTCGATCGTACCTTCAAACAAGTAGATTCCGTTCCTGAAGTAAACGCAGCCGCGTTACCTGCGATACCATCTCCATTACCCGTGTTATCTGCACCCGCTTCACCTGGAGCTGCGCTATCTCCTCCCGCTCACCTTGCGCCAGTTCCAGCCATTTTGTTTTCCCTGGCTACTTCAGAACAAATGGGAGCATTATTACCCGTCGTAGATGAATGTCATTTATTTAATGGGAATGGCAATGGCCTTCCCACAAATGTTCTTTCGAGGGGATATAAGCTATTTATTTTAATTTTGAACATTCAAAATGATCTCGTATTAAATGTCGAAAATATTTACCTGGAAATTCTGCTTGAATGAATTTTTTAAATATTAATGGCGGAACATCATGATATCGGTAATTAATATTGTCCTTAAAATTAACTTCTAATGATTTGTTTTCTTCTGAATATTGGACGCGATTAATATAATTACATTTCGATCTTAAATCTATAATTTTCATTTAAATCCTTATCATTAAATATTTGTGGAAATGGAAGCGTTATCTATAAAATTAGAATATTCAGCTCCAATGTTATAAATTATGGTAGTTCTAAACGAAAGATCAAGTTATTCAACTTTATACAAAAATAATACTGTATGCATAATCCGTAATTTTTTGAATTATTATCTATAGTTTGCAATATATATCGAAATATGATATAAGTTGCAAATGAAATATGAAAAACTCTATGAATTAGTTCAAGATATTCAAAGTAGAGGGGAATATACCTTTCGCTTTGGGGACGTATTGAAAACCCTAGGAACCACCGAAACTGCTCTAAGGTTAGCATTACACCGTCTCCAAGTTAAAAAAGTCATTATCCGACTCCACGAGAAATTTTATTTGATAATCCCTATTGAATATCGTAAGGCAGGTGTGTTACCTCCAACCTGGTTTATTGATTCACTTATGAATCATTTGCAATGTGACTACTATGTTGGTCTCCTGAGTGCTGCAGCTTTGCAAGGTGCTGGTCACCAACAACCTCAACAATTTCAAGTCGTAGTTAATAAAATCTTTCGTCCTATTCAAAAAAATAGGATAGATATCCGATTTTTTAAGAAGTCTCATTTGAATGATAATCAAAGAATGAAATTAAAAACTGCCACTGGATATTTATGGATTTCAAAGCCTGAAGTAACTGCTATTGATTTAATCAATTACATTAAAAGCACGGGGTATTTAGGTAATGTGGTGACGGTACTCACGGAACTTTTGGAAAAAATAAATTCCGAAGAGCTATTGATTCAGTGTAAAAATCAAGTCCCATTAGCCATTCTTCAAAGATTGGGTTATTTATTAGATTTTTGTGGTGGTGAAAAAGTAACTTCTTTGCTTTACGATTGGTTAAAGCAGCAAAAGCTCCAAATAGTTTCTTTACGGCCAGATAAAGATGTTAATGATGCAACAATGGATAAAAAATGGAAAATAATGGTTAATGAGATTATGGAGGGTGATGAATGATCCCACGAATTGATATTTTGAACTGGTATGAAAATGCTCCCTGGGCTCTAGATGCGCAAGTTGAACAGGATTTAGTGCTTTCAAGAGCTCTGGTTGAACTTTATTCGCATCCTACAATTCAGAAATCTTTAGCTTTTCGTGGTGGTACAGCACTACAAAAGTTGTTTTTTAAAAAACAATTGCGATATTCTGAAGATCTCGATTTTGTTCAAATTGAAGCGGGTGGAATTGGGGGAATCTTAGACGCACTGAGAGAAGCACTTGATCCCTGGTTAGGGAAACCAAAAAGAAAACAAAATTTTGGTCGTGTTACTTTTTTATATAAATTTGAAACAGAAATTGAGCCTGTTTCCACCATGAGAGTTAAAATAGAAATAAATACCAGAGAACATTTTTCTTTGTTTGGGTTAGTTGAAAAAAATTATGCAGTTAAAAGCAAATGGTTTTCAGGAGAAGCCAAAATTAAAACCTATATTTTAGAGGAGATGTTGGGTACAAAATTAAGAGCGCTTTATCAACGCAGGAAAGGCAGAGATTTATTTGATTTAACAACTGCCTTGTTATATTTGAAACCTGATGTAGACAGAATAATACTTGCATTCGATACCTATATGGATTTTGTTGGAAGCAAAGTGTCCAGAGCTGAATTTGAAGAAAACTTCTATTATAAACTAAGAGATGATGCATTTGTTAAGGATATGTCTGCGCTTTTGCCACGAGAGTATAGAGAGCAATTAAATTATGGTGATTATGGAAAATTAATAAATGAAACTTTCGTAACTCGAATGCCAGGAGAACCTTGGAAAGGAATTTTAGAAGAAAAGCGAGAGCATTATGAAATTGCCTAATGTTTTTGTATGAAGTGTTCAAACAAGATATTTGCTGAACAACTAACTATCTTAGAGTACAAATACGTCAATTAAAATGGCGCAAAATTGCATTCTAAACATAAAACGAATATGATATCCTATCTGAAATGAGATTGCGTTTATACCTAAATAGCATAGATAATATACTGATAGTTGGAGGACAAAATGAGTGCATCACAACATGAAATGAGTGAAGAAACACGAGCTTTAGAACTCAAACGATTAAAAGATAGATTAAGAACTCGAGAGCGTGTCCACGAAGATTTTGGTTTACCAACAGATCCTACGATATTAGCCCAAGTACAAGCTCAAACAGCCGCCATTAAACAACTGATTGCAAAATTAGAAAATCCTTCCAACAGCACTTCTGCTCCTATTACCCCCGCTGATATAAAATTTTTGAGTAGTTTTAATGACGTTAATGCAGATGGGAGAGTCATTGTCCTGCATCCTGAGATCCAAGCGCTAAGAGAAAAGGTAAGCCAGCTGCAATCGGCGGCAGAGGCAGAAAAGAAAGCCCATGCACAAGCGTTAGCTGCACAACAAAAATTGGTTGAGGATCAACGCAAAGCACTAGAAGACCAACGCAAAGCATTCGAAGCGCAACAAGCTGCTCTACAGGCACAACTACAAACTCAACAACAGCAACTACGCGAAGAAAACGCTCGAGCGATAGCACGGGCCGCAGAAGAAGCCGCTGCTCATGCAACTGCAGAAGCTGCTAGAAAAATGAAAGAATTGGAAGTCAAAATAAAGGCTGAGACTGAACAAAGAGAAAAAGAGCGTGAACGCGAACGGGAACAACTTGCGCAACAAGAGAGGGAAAGAAGTGCTCGTGAGGAGGCTAAAAGAATAGCAGAAGAACAAGCAAGGCTTGAAAGAGAACGTGAGCAACAACGCGTTGCACAAGCTCAACGTGAACGGGAAGAAACCGAACGCAAAGAAAAAGAAGCAAAATTACAAGCGGATCTAGAGGCTGAAAGAGCAAAAGCATTGCAAGCACAACAAGCGATGGAACGAGAAAGAAAAGATAGAGAAGAACAGGCCGGGAAAGACGCAGAAAAAGCTAGAGAAAAATTGCTTGAGTCGGCTAGAGCTCTGGCCCAGGAATTAAAGCTTGAACAAGAAAAAGCCAAAGCTGCAGTTGCAGCAGCAGCAGAAGAAGAAAGGAAAAGTCGATCAGATCAAAGCCCTGGCAGCGGAAGCAAACCGGAAATACCCGACGCACACAACGCCGCCCTCGACGCAAGAACCTCTGCAATCAGCGAAAGAGATTTATTATTACAAGCCTTGCAAAGAATGATTGATCAATATGAAAAAGATATTAAACCAAAACCAAAACCAACATCAAGACCCAAAATCGGTAGGCTCGCAGAAGATGCACCCTTTGAAGTTGTGGAAGAAGAAATTAAGCGCCTTAAATTCATCAGGGTTCCCTTATTAAACGAATTACTTTCTGTAGCCACTACCCGACCCGATCTTGAAACCGCAACGCTAGAAGATTTAGCAGAAGGAATCGATGCGAAAAAAAGGAGTGATATAAATTTTGATGCTAAGCAGCTCTCAGAAATTAGTATTACCCTTCGATTCCATCGATTAAACGCCAAATTTGGATTGGTGAATCAAATGAAACGAACACTCGATGGCTCTGCGTTATCATCTCGTGATGGTGCAAGAGGTGTTCAATCTGAAAACACCTGTGTTTTCGGTGGCACAAAAGGGCAGAAGTCTGTGGTTGCACGTTTCAAAGTGACCGATCATGGGTTTGACATCGAAGATGTTCGGGAGGGTTCTGTACGAGAATATCAAAAACTATTTGAAACTGCTGAAAAAATTGGTGTCGTAATGTCGGGTACTCGTAAGGGCTATTCTTCAACAATATGGAATTCTTTTCGTAAAGGTTAAGATCAAAGGGTCAAAGATCGGTGTCAAGTCTTGAGATTTGAAAATAATCTATCAAAATTCAAGACTTGAACACCGTAACCATATATTTATAGAGCATTTTGGATTGCATAAAGTGGATAAGAATGAATGTGATCATAGATTGAATAGTTTTGAGTTGAAAATCGTATTCCAAATGGAGAGTGTGGGTGTGACTCAAGAAAAATGCGCAAACAAAATGCACGGATACAGTATAAAAAATCAGTAATAATCATTTCGGTTCAACAAAACGCTGGGAGGATAATCAACGGATCCACTATATTAGAGGATCCAAAATAGTTTTCGCCTTCATCACCATCCAAACCGTTGGGACCAATCGGTTATGGATGGCGCATTCTGCGAGCATTAAGGTAAAAGCTTTTCTAACACCCGACTACAATCGCAAAGTTTTTTCAAGTTTATCTTCTTAACTTTTATTCTTGAACTTCGAAATCTTTCGCCAAGCCCTAGGCATTCAATAATATATATGTTCAATACTCATTAACATGTTAACTAAGGATCTAATTTTTGCACTCAATCAAAGGTTCATTAACCTTAGGCTTGCTTCTTCTCGCAGCCAACGTTAACATGTCGCTTTTACAGTGGCGGTATGTGAGACCATAATATCGAATATGAAAAAAATCGGGTTGTTGATTTTTTTAATTGCTAGCTTTTTAGTTGGGAGCCTTTCCTCAACTATTGCATTTGCGTTCGAACCTTTTTTAGTAAAACACATTCGCGTTGAGGGGATCCGTCGGGTTTCCACCGCAGCCGTCCTAAACGAATTACCAATTCAAGTGGGGCAAACCATTACGGAAAGCGATGCCCGCGAAGCGGTGGTTGCTTTATTTAGCACGGGATTTTTTAAAGACGTTACCTTAGCTCAGGAAGGTGAAACCTTAATCGTCAACGTCATTGAACGTCCAACAATCAGCAAGTTAACCATCAACGGAATTAAAGACAAAGATAAAATTCAAAAATTATTACGTGAGGTCGGGGTTGCCGAAGGGCGGTTTTATGATCCTGCCTTGCTTGCCTCCGCCATCAGGGCCTTAGAAAAAAGCTATTTTAGTAAAGGCAAATACGGTGTTCGAATTGAACATTGTGTGACGGAAGAGTCACCTTCCTTAATTAATATTAGTTTTGATATTTATGAAGGCGATGTCGCTCGCATCAAACAAATCAAAATTGTTGGCAACTGTGTGTTTCCTGAGAAGCAACTTATAAAAGATTTTCATTCCTCTAAAACCAATTGGTTGTCTTGGTTCTCACACGATGATCAGTACGCCAAAGAAAAGCTTAATGCCGATTTAGAAACCTTACGTTCCTATTATTTGGATCGTGGCTATGTATTCATGCAAATTGAGTCGGCGCAAGTTTCGTTGACGCCGGATAAAAAAGACATCTATATCACGATTCAAATTACCGAAGGTGAAAAATTCAATTTTGGTAATGTTGGCTTGGAAGGGGATTTTGTCGTTCCAGAGGAAGAATTACTTCCTTTATTGGATCCCATGTGTTCGGGGACAACCTTTTCAAGACGAAAACTGTTAGAAGTGAAACAGGCCATCGAAGATCGTCTTGGATGCGAAGGCTATAGCATGGCGGAAGTGATTCCGGTCACCAATATTAATCAAGCATTACGACAAGTGGACATTACCTTCCAAATTAAACCCGGACGACGTATTTATGTGCGTCGGATTGAAATTACCGGTAATGCGACGACCCAAGATGAAGTCTTACGACGTGAAATTCATCAATTAGAAGGCACCTGGGTGTCAACGCCTTTGATCAAGAAAGGTCGAGAAAATATTTTACGAAAAGGATTTGCGAAAGAAGTTGAAATCGGAACCGAAGCCGTTCCAGGCACCACTGATCAAATTGACGTTACCTATTGTGTTGAAGAAGCCCGCATGGGACAAATTTCGGCCGGTATTGGGTACTCGCCCTCTGAACGGTTTATGTTGAACTTTGCCATTAAACAAGAAAACTTCTTGGGAACCGGTAAGATTGTTGATTTTACGGTGGACAAGAGCCAGGCCAGTACCGCTGTGGGATTTGGTTATCAGGATCCGTATTTCACTGTGGATGGAATTGGATTCGGTTTCAGCGGTTACTACAACAAGAGCCAGTTGAGTAAAACGACTAACATTTCTGATTATGTGATGGATATTTATGGTGCGGAAGCTCGATTGGTCTTCCCCATGAGCCAATACGATGCCTTCGACATTAGCCTAGGGTACGATAATACTCAATTACAAATTGGTTCGGGTTCACCCCTTGAAATCATTGACTTTACGAATCGTTACGGCAAAAAATTTGATGAAGTCACCGTGGGAGCCGGCTGGCGTTATAACGATCTCGATAAACGAATCTTCCCCAATAAAGGGATGTCACATTCCGTTGGGGTGAAATTCGTACTCCCGGGAGCAGTGCAACAATATTATATAGCTAAATATGAATTCTCTTGGTATTACCCATTGACGTGTGACGAGCACTGGATCCTTAACTTAAACAGTACTCTTGGCTATGCAAACGGATATGGTAAAACCCCTGTGTTACCTTTCTACCGTAATTTCTTTGCAGGGGGTTCGCGATTTGTCCGTGGGTTTGTAGAAAATTCATTAGGTCCTAAGGATACTCAAGGTAGAGCTTTCGGTGGTAACGCCCTAGTTGCGGGAACAATTTCATTAATTTTCCCAAATCCAATCAAACCGGATGCTAAATCGATAAGAACAGCATTGTTTTTAGATGCCGGTCAGGTATATGATACTCGTGACCAGGTGAAAGTGATTAATGGCAAAGTCATCAACCATAAAACCAATGGTATGCGGTACTCTGTGGGTCTCTCCTTAGGTTGGGATTCCCCATTTGGACCACTAACATTAAGTGTGGCGAGCCCCATAATCTTTAAACGGGGTGATGAAAGGCAATACTTTACATTTTCAGCAAGTACACAACTTTAGTTTTGTAGCTTAATTGGTAGCGTAAACGAGGCAATAAACGAGGAGAGCACTCTTGAAACATTATATTCGATTAATCTTTTTACCCGCAGTGTTGGCAATACTTGCAGCAACGGCGTCGTTTGCAAGTGACGCGCCTTCGACTAATCCAATAAAAATAGGTGTCTTAGATTGGCAATTATTGTCCTCGAAAGCGCCTCAGGCTCAGGAAGCCAGTAAACGATTGGAAAAGGAATTTCAAGACCGAAAGGATAAGTTCATTGGCAAACAAAAAGAATTCCAATCCAGTCAAGAAAAATTGCAAAAAGATAAAGACGTGATGTCTGAAGCAGAACGTTCTAAATTGGAAAAAAATCTGGCAAAAATGCAGCAAGATTTGCGCCATATGGATGAAGAACTGCGTTCAGATTATACAGCTCGATATCGGGAAGAAATGGACAACTTCATTAGCGTTGTGCGTGAAGTGGTCGATAAATTAGCTCAAGAAGAAAAGTATGATTTGGTTCTTCCTCAAGAGACCACACTTTTCATGGCTGATCGCATCGACGTCACTGAAAAAGTGCTGCAACGTTTAGCCAAAGCAAAGGCAGCGACTACAACGACTACTAAAACCGAAAAAGAGAAGAAATAATTCGGGCGGATGAGGCACAGAACGATGACGCTATCTGTGTGTTTATCACTGCAAGAGTTGGCAGACTTTCTTGGCGCGAAGTTAGAGGGCGATCCTAAATCAAAAGTTTCAGGGCTCGCCTCTCTCGATTGTGCAGAGCCTGGCCAACTCTCGTTTTTGACAAACCGTACCTATCGACGATTTTTACCCACCACCAAGGCGTCTGCGGTTTTATTAGCGCCAGAAGATGCAGCCCATTCCCCAGTGCCTGTGCTGATTGCCGAAAATCCTCGTTTAAGTTTGGCAAAAGTGGCTTCTCTTTTTGAACAAGCCAACAAACAACACATGGCACAAGGTATCCATCCAACCGCGGTAATTGGAAAAAATTCAATTATCCCTTCCTCGGTGTCTATTGGTCCCCATTGCGTGTTGGGAGATAATGTCGAACTTGGTGAAAATGTTGAAATTGGACCCGGCTGTGTTATTGGGAACCACTGCAAATTGGGTGAAAAGACTGTCTTAAGACCCAACGTAACTTTGTATGATAAAGTAAAGATTGGGAAAGAGTGTCAAATTCACAGTGGCACCGTTATTGGAAGTGATGGTTTTGGTTATGCTTATCAAGAAGGTCGATGGGTTAAGATGCCCCATTTTGCTGGGGTTACCATCGGAGACTTTGTTGAAGTGGGAGCCAATACTGCCATTGATAGAGGTTTCTTGGAAGACACTCGTATTGGAAATCATGTCATTATTGATAACTTGGTCGATATTGCTCACAACGTCGTTATTGGCGATCGCACCGCGATTACTGGCTGCACTGCTATTGCAGGAAGTGCAATGCTTGGAGAAGATTGTATGGTAGGTGGGGGTGTTTGTATTGCTGGGCATCTTAAGATCACCAATAATGTGCATATTACGGCCACCACGGCCATTAATCATTCAATCAATACTCCTGGCGTTTATTCTTCAGGTGTACCCGCTAAGCCAAATCATCTATGGCGTCGTAATGCTGCTCGTTTTCAGTATTTGGACGATATGGCGAAACGGTTACGGTTGCTTGAAAATAAAGTGCGTTCTCTTGAAGGTCCAAATTCAAGTTTAAGTTCAGGCTCAAGTTCAAGTAAAAATCTTGAGTCTGCGACTGTCTTTGAATGCTCATCACCCGAAAGCACCCTGGAGGAAGAATGAACATTGACAACATTATCCAATCCATTCCTCATCGATTTCCATTTTTATTGGTCGATCGAGTGTTGGAATTCGAATTTGAAAAGTATTTAATTGCATTAAAAAATGTCACCATCAATGAACCCTTCTTTACTGGACATTTCCCTGTCAGAGCAGTCATGCCCGGGGTGCTCATTGTAGAAGCATTGGCGCAGGCGGCGGCACTCTTAGCCTGTCGAAGCACCGATTTAAAAGCGAACGGATCCCTATTTTATTTAGGCGGCATTGAAAATGCTCGATTTAAAAGAGTGGTGGTTCCTGGAGATCAACTAATCTTAAGAGTTGATGTTCAAAAACGTCGTACCCGCGTTTGGAAATTTAAAGGCACCGCGACTGTCAATGGGGAAGTAGCATGTATTGCAGAGATGACCAGCACCGAAGGGAAGATAGATTTGTGATTGATAAACACGCTTTAATAGATCCTTCTGCCAGGATTGCAGAAAACGTACACATCGGACCTTGGACCCTCATTGGTGCGAATGTAGAAATTGATGAAGGCACTTGGATAGGACCTCATGCTGTTATTCAAGGTCCGACGCGCATTGGTAAAGATAATAAAATTTATCAATTTGCTTCGATTGGCGAAGCGCCTCAAGATAAGCGCTACAAAGACGAACCCACTCGTTTAGAGATTGGGGATCGAAATATTTTTCGTGAATGTTGCACCATTCATCGGGGAACGGTTTTAGGACGCGAAGTCACCAAAATTGGCAATGACAATTTATTTATGGCATATACGCATGTGGCCCACGATTGTATTGTGGGCAATCAAACTATTTTTGCCAATAATGCCTCGATTGCCGGGCATGTTTCTGTTGGCGATTATGCGCATTTAGGCGGAATGGTCGGAGTTCATCAATTTTGTTCGATTGGTGCGCACAGCTTTGCCGCCGGAGGTGCCATTATTTTTAAAGATGTGCCTCCCTTTGTAACGGTTTCGGGATATCCTGCCGAAGCGCATGGTTTGAATACGGTAGGCTTAGAACGTCGGGGTTATTCTGCAGAAGCCATTCTTGCTTTAAAACGGGCTTATAAAGTCATTTTTCGGCAAAGTCTTACGATTCAAGAAGCCATTAGTGAATTAAATAGTATGATTCAGGAAATTCCAGAGGTAAAACTCTTTACTGATTTCCTTTCGAAATCAGAGCGCGGGATAGTGCGGTAGATGTGTGGGGCCGTCATCCCATTAAGGTATGTCATCCCATTAAGGTATGTCATCCCATTAAGGTATGTCATTCCTGCAAAAGTAGAGCTCCTGTCTAAATAAAAAATTTTCTGTCGCTCACATGCTAACTTGTTTAAAATCACGGAAGGAATTCCGGATTACTTTTTCCGGGACGGGCTCCTGCCCTTCCGACCAGCCTTCGCTAAAGCTACGGCTGGTTCAACGCCTAAGTCCGCCGAAGCGTCTCGCGTAGGCGGAACCAGGGCCTGACCAAAGGTTCGAACCCTTCAAAAGTAATCCGGAACCCCTTCCTTACCTCATCAGACACGTGAATGAATACAATGCCGTATATCCAGAAAAAACTAGATCTTGGAATGGTCGTGGGAGAAGCCTCGGGAGAAAACTTAGGAGCTCCTCTTATCTCTGCATTAATAAAGCAATGTTCTGAACTAAACTTTTCTGGATTAGATTTTTCAGGAATTTTAGGCCCCCAATTAATTGAAAAGGGTGGGGACGCCTGGTTCCCTATGGAACGTCTTTCAGTGGTGGGTCTGGTCGAACCACTGTTGCGCCTTCCAGAATTGTATCGAATTCGTCAAACCTTAATTAAACGTTTTATTAATCATCCGCCTAATGTGTTTATTGGCATTGACGCTCCTGATTTTAATTTAGGGCTGGAAGTTAAATTAAGGGCCAAAGGCATACCTGTGGTTCATTACGTAAGCCCAACAGTTTGGGCTTGGCGGCGAGGGCGTATTCACACTATAAAAAAAGGTGTGGATTTAATGCTTACTTTATTTCCCTTTGAAGCACAATTTTATAAAGAACATGATGTTCCTGTGTGTTTTGCAGGGCACCCCTTAGCCGATGAAATTCCAATGCAAATTGATAGCATTGCAGCTAAAAGTTCCTTGGGTTTTTCGGAAAAACAAACGGTGGTAGCCTTGTTTCCTGGCAGTCGCGATCGCGAATTGGTTACGCTAGGCGAATGTTATCTTAAAACCGCTTTATGGTGTTACAAACAATGTAAAGAGTTGGTGTTTGTGACTTCATTGTTGAATGAAAAGCATAGAGCCATCCTTGAAGCTTTGCAGCAGAAATGGGCACCTGAACTTCCTTTGACTATTTTGTTGAACGGTGCGCGAAGTGCGATGGCCGCGTGTGATGTGGCCTTGGTAAAAGCCGGGACGTCGACGCTTGAAGTCATGCTGCACAAAAAACCCATGGTGGTTTCCTATCGCTTAAATCCAATTTCTTTTCAAATTTTAAAATATTTAGTTAAAGTTCCATATATTGCCTTGCCAAATTTATTGGCAGGGGAAA
>Ga0207154_1053_pt1 | contig 13400 bp, 8 predicted proteins | sample Alteio_BWMinHeat_28_FD_153576 | JGI IMG/M metagenome (GOLD analysis project Ga0207154, IMG submission 153576) | Enriched cells from forest soil in Barre Woods Harvard Forest LTER site, Petersham, Massachusetts, United States -... | ecosystem: Environmental > Terrestrial > Soil > Temperate forest >... | reverse complement strand
GAAGATACTGTGAGCAATTTTTAAGATTAGATGCAACCATTAAAACTGCTCGAATACTTAATGGAAATAAAGTTGTTGAATCATTTAAAGATTCTATATATGATTTCGCTAAAGATTTGCTTTTGATATATTTGAACTTTTCTCAGGCTAAAAAATTTTTTGATCGTGCAAGAGAGGTAGGGGCAGTTGATCCCTATCATTTGAAAGATCTCATTGGTTTGCAAGATCACTTGGAATCAGTTCAGCTTGAATATGAACTATTGCGCTTTAATATTCGGAAAAATCAAAAATTTATTTTAATTAATATTAGTGAACATTATTATAAATTGGCTCTTTGTTTTTACGAGAATTTTTCTAAAACAAAGTTAGATATTAAATCTGCCAAAAAATACTTAGAAATAAGCATTAATTATTATCGATCTGCCTGTGGAGAGTCGGCGCCTGGGTTAATAAAATTAAAAGCCATTTTACAAAAGATTGATATAATTTATGAAAAAATAAATGGGAAAAACAAAGAACTGACTGATGCAAAATCAAAGACACTTAAAATTTTATCTAAGTTAATCAAGGTTAATCTGGCTTTAGGAAATGTGGATTTGGTCAGGCATTATGTCGAAGAGGCGAGGAAATTGATAGGAGGAAGATCAAGAAAATCTATAATATTACTGGATAAGTATAGTATACAAGCAAATTCAATTGATCTCTCTAGAACAATACGTTCATTGGAGGATATTTTGATATTAAACAGAAGAAAAGATAGTGCCCTCATGTCTTATTTTTCTTTATTACTATCAAAGCTGTACTATTTATTGGGTTTAAGAAAAGTATCAACAAAGTATTTAAAATCTGCCTTTTGTTGTTTCATTAAGGAAGAGGGTCTAACACTTGAAATTACTTTTGATGAATATATGCAATATGCGCTGTCTCTAGCTTCTTTTTTATATGAAAATGGATTAATTGAGAAGGCAGCTATTTGTTTAAATCATGTTTTAAAGATTCTGGCGAGTAAGAATGTTGATCTTTCAATTATTCGTCAAAAAAAAGAAGAATATGAAATGATGAGACGTGAAATAAAAATGTTTAATATATTTTATCAATATTTAGATATTGGGCTTAAAGCAAAAATAAAACATCTAATTTCTGATTTTTTAAGTAGTTTGAAAAATGATTTTTTTGACGAAATACATCAGACTTTTAGAGAATTAAGAAATTTTCTAATGACTTTTTGTGTGCAATTTCCTGCCTTGAGAATGCTTCTTGAAAATGAAATTATTTCTTCAAATAAGATTTTCAATTCTAAACTTGTCATTGTTCTTAAAGCAATTAAACGGGATTTAGACAGAGAATTTACAAATGGAACCTTAGTTTCTAAATTAAAAAATTTGAAAATTCCAAAAAGAATATCCGCTACGATAGCACCTTCAGATAAAACTGAAAAAAATAATACTGATCCATATGAACCAGTTATTGCGGCAGCTGAATTGGGTGTTCGAACATGCCGAAGCGAGGATGCCATTAGGGGCGTCGCACATTTAGCTAACGATAATGTAGATATTGCCATAATTCAATTTAATAAAGCGTTAGAGAGCAAGAGCCTTTCTGAAAGAGAATGTATTAACATACAGACGAATCTATGTATTGCAATGTTACGAAGGGGGCGATACTTAAGAGGTATAGAAATTTTAAAATTTATTTTGAGTAAAGAGAATAATAATTTATGGGCTTTGTCTACGATGGGCCATATGTATTTGGCACGTAAAGAGTATGAGCTGGCTTTAAAATTTTTTGAAGATGCTTCGAAGTTAAATGATCCAGATCATCGTTATGCTTTGGAGAAATCGCAAGCTTTCGTAGGAATGGCTGAAGGTTTGTGTTCAAGACCTGAAAACTATACCCAAGCTTTAGATTTATTAACTAAAGCTCTTGGGCTTTACCCAGAATTTGTTCGTGCCTTAAGTTTGAAGGCGAATATTTTATATGCTTTAGGTGGTCGAGATCAAGAGGTACTGGAATTACTTAGTAAAGCAATTGAGTTTGATTCTTTTGATGCCTTTGTTATGGGAAAAAGAGCAGAAGTGAATCTAAGATTGAGTTTGTATCAAGCTTCTATTGACGATTCTAAAAAGGCATTAGAATTAGATCCCTCATTGGATTGGGTAGAAAGTTGTAAAAGAAAGGCATTAATAAGATTCGCTGTTTTTTTATATGATCAAAGAAACCTGAGAGATTCATTAATAATCTTGGACGAGTATTTCAAAGAGCCACAAAGACAAGACTTAGATTATTTTGAAGGAACCGTGACTAGAGGACAAATATTATTGGATCTTGATAATGGGAAACAGCTGAAAATTGCTCTACATTGTTTTGAAGAAGTAATAAATTTATTGCATCTTTCGTTATGTTTTATTACTGAAGATGACTATCCTATAATGGCTAAAATTTATTATCGCGCCCTGTACGGTAAAGGTTTGGTTTTAAGACATTCAGGAAATGAAGAAAGATCAGCTTTTTATATTAAGAGATCAAAACATCAAGAATTTGAGGCAGTCAAATCAAATGTTTGTTCTAATGCCGAGTTGCAGTTCCAGATAGGAGTTATGTACGAAGAAGGTGATGGTATATCAAGAAATCTTGTTTGTGCACTAAAATGGTTTACTGATTCTGCAAGCGCTGGTTTTGCTCCTGCCCAGCATAGAGTGGGTCACTACCATGAGTTTGGCATTGCGGGTATAAAGATAGACTACAGGGTGGCCTTTTCATGGTATGAAAGAAGTGCAACATTGGGATTTATAAAATCTAAAAGTAGATTGGCTCTCTTTTTGGAAAATGACTGGGGACAAAAAAGAGATGGAGATAAAAACGAAGAACGAGCTCTAGCTAGATCGCTAAAATTATATGAAGAATGCGCTGATTTAGGAGATCCTGAGTCTCAATGTAGATTAGGCTTTATTTATAAGGAGGGTCTATTTGAGAAAGATGTAAATTTAGAAGCAGCAATTGGGTGGTTTAAGAGGAGTGCTTATCAGGGGAATGCGCGCGCGGAATTTTGTCTTGGGTTAATAGCTGAAAAGAAGAAAGAGTGGTTTCAGGCTTTTTGCTGGTACTTTAATGCAGCAACCAAGGGATATGTCTTGGCTCAATTTAAGGTTGGCCAATTTTTTGAAACAGGCATGGCTGGGGTAAAACCAAGCTTAGACTTGTCTAAAGCGTGGTATCGTAAGGCAGCGGACCAAGGACATGGCCGATCAAAAGATAAGTTAGAGCGTAACTTTCCAAAAGACAGGGTGGTGGTCATTAAAAAGGAAGAAGAAGCTTTAAAACGAGAATGTGCCAAGAGCTTTATTATTGAAGGTAATGAATATTTTTATGAAAGTTATTTTGATGAAGCCTTAGAATGTTACTTAGAAGCTTTGAAATATACGCCTTTTAATCCCTTAGTTTTTTTAAACTGTGCTTATATTTATAAGAGGAAAGGAAATTATGAATACTCAGCAGAATATTTTGAAAAAGCAATAACTTTGCACTCCCTAAGCATAATTAGAGATGATAAAGAACAAGATAATATTTCTGGTGAAGTCAAAAGAGCTTCTGAAAGAGATACAATGCAAACAAATTTTTCAGATGGTTCTGGGACGGCGGCTGCTACAGGTGCGTCTTCGTTGCATACTTTACAAGGCAAATCTGATGCAGAAACGGTTTTTCAACAAGGAATAGTCTTACAAGCCAGAGGGGAAGATGATGGTGCGTTAGCCTGTTTTAATCGTTCATTAAAATTAAAGCCACGTAATCCAAGAGCTTTTTTAGCAAAAGCACAAATATATGCAACCAGGGGGGTACACAGGGAGGCTGTTAATAATTTTGAAAGAGTGTTAGATGATCCTGGAACACCAACCGATGGTGAACATAAAGTTATGATGGATTCCGTTCCTCAAGGCGATGCTTTATTGAAGGCTGAATCCAGGACTGAAAGAGCTTTTCTTTCACTTCAAACTGGCCAGCTTAGGATGTTGAGTGAATTTCGAGATTATAGAAGATCGACCGATGATGCATTTCAAAGATTATTTATTGAAAACAGTAGACTTCTTTCAGAACTTAGAAGTTCTCTACTTGTTATAAAAGAATTTGCCTTTAAAATGAGTCACGCGATGAGCCAATTAGAAATGCTACTAAAGCAAACTTATGAAGTTGCCATTGCAGATATACGACTTAAACATTTACAAACAATTATAGATGCAAATCCTAAATTAAAGAATTACCAACGGAAACTTGAACAAGAATTAAATCGTTTTATTACTTGTTATTTTTTGGCTCCAGTTGATTTATTTCAAATGGAAGACAATATTAAAGGTACCATAATTTCGGCTATTGAAGAAATTCCTGTCGGGGGTACCTTTTTAAAAGTATTTACTAAGATTTTAGCCTACTTAAACAAAAAATATAGATTTTACCAATATAATCATGTGGCCGATCTGTTTAGCAGTATAGCTGAAATTGCTAAAGTTTGCTGTGTTTTCTCAAGGGAACTTACCTTATTAAAAAAAGATGTTATTGAAAAGCAGGTTAAGGTGGAATCACTTACCGTAGTTGAGATGGTTAGAGGATTTATTGGGGAAAATCTAAAAGATCTAGTAGATGAGTATTGGCATGAACTGAAAAAAAGTGATACGACAGGGTTATCAATTGAGCCAGAAGAAAGAATGGCAAGTTATGATTGTGCAGTTTTGTTGGAGAAGATTTTATCCAAAAAAGTTACAATGAACAAGAAAGAGAATTTGGCTACACAATTTCTTGCTGTTTTTGAAATGAATGGAGCTAGAATTGAAGTTCTTAATAAAGAGCTGGATCGTATGCTTAGGGATGCTAATTTCCCAGATGCAAACGAATTTATTTTAGCATTGGATAATCATATTAAGAAGAAAGCTAGTGAAGGGTGGGGTCGAATAGGGATAGAAAGCAGTGATTTTAAAAAACAAAAAATGTATGTAGAAAATGTAAAAAAAGCCATTAGAGATAACCAGAGAAATACTCTTTTATCTCTTTTGGAAGAAAGCCAAATCAAAGATTTTGTACGGTTGAAACCTATCTGCACTCGATACCGTGCAAAGTTACTTGGGCAAGATGGATCTAAGATTCTTCTTTTTCAAGCAAATCGACCAGCCCATACACTAAGTTTATCTAGAGCAAGTAGTTTAAGTTTACAAGAGGGTAGAGTTCAATCAACTAAGTCAAATTTACATTTAGGATGATAGAAGTAACAAGATTTGCATGGCTTGACTAGTTTGCTTTATGTAAACATCCCTCGTTACCATAAATTAACTCATTTCAGAACGAAACTCCTAAACATTTTATGTCTTTTTGAGTTAGGAGATGGCTCGGAATTGTAAGAGACAATCGTGGGATAAATGCTCCTAGAGGGTGACAGAAGCATAAACATTTTCAGTTACATTTTAACCTTCTTCTGCAACGTTGCAATCGCCTCTATTTCTTCTTTTCTGATCCTGATTTCCTGCGCGGTTCGACTTTCAGCAGGCGTATGTTCAAGGGCGATATCCAATTGATGAAACGCTTCTTTATATTCTCCCCGACTATAATGCCATTCTGCCTGAGTTTGATGCACAGCCGTGGGACGCTTTAGTTGGCTGTAAGTTCGAACCAACATTTGTAAGACCGTCGGGTTATGGGGGTTCTTTTTTTTGAACTTTAATAACACTTGTTCAGAAACTTTTGCTTGTTTTGTTTGTAGCAAGGCTTCAGCATAGGAGAGTGCAATAGAGCCTTGTGTAGGGTAGACAGTATAGAGTTGCTTTAATAGTGAAACAGATTCAGCCATATTCCCTGATTCAAAATAACATTCAGCCAGAGAAAGTTCAAAAATCCAAAGATCGGGATGTGAATTTTTTAACTCTTGCATTTGTTTAATGCCTTGCGAAAATTGTTTGTTTCTGACTAATGCCAAAGCATATTCATACTCTAAAGCGATTTTATTTTGATAACGACCGTCTTTTAATCTTTCCTCAATTTTTGCTACCAGTTGTTTAGTATTGGTTTCAAAATCAACTTCTATTCGTGCCCGCACTAAATGAAAAAATAAACTGTCGGGGGCTTGTTGATAAGGGATTCGTTCTGCTCGATTCGTACAGTCGGCAATTCGCGATTCAAATACCGGGTGAGTCAATAAATATTCGGGGGGTTTATCATTATACCGAGTACTTTGACTTAAAACACGAAACACCAAAGGGAAGGCGTTTGGATCAAACCCTGCTTTAGTTAATATTTGAATGCCAATGCGATCCGCTTCTTGTTCATGCTCTCGGGTATAATTAATAAGACGTTGAACATGGCTGCCCAACGCTGCCGTGACTAAATGAGAACCGGCCTCGGGTGAACCTAGGGCTCCAATGACTAAAGCCCCCAAGATTTCAGCGTAGGTTAAAGGCATCATTTTTTTGTTGGTGGTAAAGATTCTGGCCAAATGTCGTTGAGCAATGTGAGCGGTTTCGTGAGACAACACAGCAGCTAATTCGCTTTCTGTTTGCAATGCCAAGATTAGTCCGCAGTGCACCGCAATATGTCCTCCAAAAAAGGCAAAGGCATTCAGTTCCTTGCTGTTTACGCCAAAAATATCTAATTTATAATCCAATTTATAATTTAATTGCTGAGTGGCAAGACTCAATTTTTGACTGAGAGTGGTTAGATATTCGTTCACAACCCAGTCTTGAGTGATTAATTCACTGGCATTTAATTGTTGCATTAATCCCGCCCCAAGAAATTCTTCCGTGTCGGCGGATAGCGTCATTGCCGATCGTTGGCCAATATCGGGAATATTCGATTCAATAATAGTATTGGAGAAAACAGTATTCGAACCTAAGCCAAACAACAAAGACATTAATATGGATATTAATAAATATTGTTTTCGAATCATAGATAACATGTCCTCTCAAACGTTAGGTTTTGTGTTCAGTGAAAAAATGTTCTTTTGCTAATTCGAGCATTGTCAAGTCAGCCGCTCTTATTCCACTTTTTACGGCTCCCTCTAGGGTTGAGGGGTATTCTGTTTTGGTATAATCCCCTGCCAAGAATAGACCTTGGATGATCGTCGCCGCGGTGGGCCTAAATTGATTAACCCCAACATCGCAAGAAAAGGCTGCCCGTTTTTCGCAAATAACTTTGTAGGATTGTAGACTGTGTAAGTTTGGGATAAGCGTGCTTAATTCTTGCAAAATGGTTTTAACCAATGTTTCGTGATCCAGAAGAGAGTGTTCTCCAGATCCTGAAATAATAACACTTAATAGGTTGGGTTCAGAGGGTGTGGATCGATTAAATACCCAATGGGCGGTGCCTTGAATGATCCCCATTAAAGGGTAGAGAAGTGTTATCGGTTCAGAAAAATATAAATAGACCGTTGTGATGGGTTGATATTTCAGTTGAGAGAGCATTCGATGAAGAGGGGTGAGAGCAGGATGTGGAAGTAATAACTGCGCTGTTACTTCGAAAGGAGTTGCAAGGATAATGGCGTTGGCAGGATAGAATTCATTTTGTGTTGCAACACCTGTACAAACACCATTGTTTATAAGCAAATGTTTGACCCGGTTATTTAATAAAATATTCACCTGATGGTTTTTTAAGTAAGTAATCACGGGATCACAGAAAAGCTGGGTTAGATGGGTCTTAGGAAATAAAAAATTAGAATCTTGGCTTGATTGATTAAAAGTGTCATTAAGTACTTTTAAGAATACTTGTGCAGAGGCTTGTTCAATCGGGGTACTGAGTGTGGCCAACGCAAGGGGACCCCAAAGGTTGTTCACTAAAGAATCGGGTTGACGACATTCCAATAAAAATTCTTTTATAGATTGATCGTTTGGCAATTCAAATTGCAGATTTGTTAATGTTCGTGCAAGCCGTAAAGCCGCTTTTTTTTCAGAGGAAGACAACCCTTGGGCAAAAATAAGTGCAATGATAAGATTTAACGAGGGAGGAAGTGAATTTAATGTTAGTTCAATTTTTGTGGAATTTGCTAAACACCCTTCCATGTGAAGTTTGAAGGGCCGTCGATTAAAAACCTCGGATGCTTTAATTCCGACTCTCTCGAGAATAGATAAAGTATTTTGATAAGCCCCTACAAATAAATGTTGACCATTGTCTATCCATTTTCCATTGTATAAAATTCCTCGCGCTCGTCCCCCCACCGAGGGGGCAGCTTCCAGCACAGTTACCTCTAAGTCGTGGTCAGCAAGACTTACCGCTGCCGATAATCCAGCCCAGCCTGCGCCTATAATAATTACTTTATTTCGATTTTTCATACTTTAGAGTCTTCATCATTGAGTGTCTTCACATTTTAGGAACTTCATCACTTAGAGTCTTCATACCATTAAGCCTTTTTTTATATTACGATAACTTCTCCAAGCTATCCAAAATTTTCGCAAAGGGGTAAGCGCAATGCGTTGAGACAATACTTTAAAATTCGTTTTTTCAATTTCTTTCAATAATACAAAATAAATATCTGCCATGATTAAACCACTGGCTTGAGCAAGACGATCCCCCGCAGGTAAACTGTTTTTTGCATTTTGGTAATAGTGACGTGCTCGTGTGGCTTGAAATTGCATCAGCAACCGGAAATTCTCTGAATACTCTCGTTTTAAAATAGATTGAGAGGTCACTTGAAATTGTTGTAGCTCTTCTTCGGGCAAATAAATTCTGCCTCGAAGCGCATCTTCACCGACATCACGAATAATATTCACTAATTGAAAGGCAAGCCCCAGCTCACGTGCGTATTCCAAGGTGCGAGGATCTTGGTAGCCAAAAATTTCGGCGGCTAATAAGCCCACACAGCTGGCAACGCAATGACAATATAAGCGCAAGTCATCAAAGGTTTGGTAGCCTTGAAATTTAAGATCCATTTCCATTCCCTGAATAATCTCCAAAAACAGAGTTTTTTGCAAGGGAGTATGTTGTTGAACTTCGGCTAAGGCACGGCCAATGGGATGCTGAGGGGTTCCTAAAAAAACACGTTCAATTTCTTTGCGCCACCATTCCAGTTTTATTTTGGCAACGCCGGCGTCGCTGCATTCGTCGACGATGTCATCGACTTGCCGGCAAAAAGCATATAAGGCATGGATGGCTTTACGTTGTTGGGGAGTTAAAAAAAGAAAACTATAATAAAAGCTGGATCCGCTGCTGACCGCTTTTTCTTGACAATACAATTCAGAATTAAAGTTTTCCATGATGTTATCAACGTAATTCAAGTGAACGTAAGGCACGCCAAATTAATATTGGCCAGTGCCAGGGTTTCAAGGTTGGGCGACGATAAAGGTTTTTTCGTTTAATAAGTTTATTAACAATCAATTGCCCCCCTTGGATGATTAAACGGATTTCAAAACCAAACAGTCCCTTTAATCGATTTCCTAAGGGGCTCCCTTGTGTTAATAAAGCTTGTGCACGAGACAATTGCTGTTCAATCAATTGATGGATTTCAGGTGTTTCTTTGCCTTGTAATAGATCCCAACGAGTGACCTGCAGTGATTGCATTTCCGAGAGAGGAATATAACAGCGGTTTCGTTTGTGTAAATCAGAATCAAGGTCCTGCATAAAGTTAATCAATTGCAAAGCAGTACAAATGGCATCTGAATTGCTTAAATTTTCAGGAGTGGCGGTTTGGGTTAGGTGCAGCAAAAGCCGACCCACCGGATTAGCCGAATGCTTGCAATAATCCATGATGGCTTCCAGGGTGTCGTGTTCATTTTTGATGACATCTTGTTTAAAAGCCTGTAATAAATCTAAAAACAAGGAAACAGGAAGGTTGTATTGCAGGATAACATCTTTCAGTGCGAGAAAGATGGGCAATGTGGCACCATGGGATTCAGTGGATGCCGTTGTTGATGCAATGGTTATAGCATTTATATTGTTTCCTAAATCGGTTAATGCGTGTTCATAAAGAGAAAGCTCGCCAAGTCGTTCATCGATTGAAGCTGTTCCTTCGTCCGCAATATCATCGACAGTTCGCGCAAAGGCATAAATCACACAGACAGCGCGGCGGATTCGGCGTGGGAGAAAAATTGAGGCGACCGGAAAATTTTCATAATGAGAATACGCTAAGGTTTCACAGGCTTGATAAGCAGGTTCTAATGCTAACGTTTTAACCATGATAAGGCCCAAGGAAGAATTTCATCTGCATGATGAACATAATGGTCCGCTCCCCACTTTAGTGCGGAAGATATATCAGGAATATAGCCAAATAAAACTCCGATGGTAGCCATGCCGGCTGCTTTACCTGCTTGAATATCACGTTCGGCATCGCCGACATAAATGCAAGAATTGGCTGGGACATCTAAAAGTTCACAGGCATAAAATAGCGGATCAGGATGAGGTTTTGGATTAGGTGTGGTATCTCCACTGACAACACAGGCGGCGCGTTGTCGAAGTCCAAGGTAGGTTAGGATAGCTTCGGTTGATTGGCTGGGTCGATTGGTAACCACACCCCACGCAATGCCTTTTGCTTCAAGAGCGGATAAAAGTTCGGGGATACCGGGGAAAGGTTTAACAAAGCGAGTGTAAGATTGTTCATAACGCGACAGTAATTGTTGACGCAGAGAATCGTAATGAGGTTCTTCAGGCGTTACACCAAAACTCACTTGCAGTAATTCTTTTACGCCATGGGACACGGCGGATCGGATGAATGAGGGATCCACATGTGCAGATCCCTGTTCTTGATGTAATTCATTCACCACACTGATGAAGTCAGGCGCGGTGTCGAGTAATGTGCCATCTAAATCAAATAAAACTGTCATATTTTCACCATTCCCATTCTTCTTCATCAAATTTGTTTTTGGGTGTTGTAAAATCATCGTTTTCTAACAGTAGTTTTTTGATGGATTCGTAGATATCGTTAATTTTTTTGATGGTATGAGGCACCACAAAAATTGTATCATCACCTGCAACGGAACCAATGCTGCCGATTTCTTTAGCATTGAAATCCAACACACGTGCAATGAGTGAGGCTGATCCTGGACTGGTTCGTACAACAATTAATATTTCATTACGAATAACTTCTATCACCAAGTGGCTAACGGGTGTTTTTCTGGAAGGGGGATCAGGTTCTCGGGGAATCTGATAGGCCAAGTCTCCATTGGTTCTAACTGTTTTGATGGCACCTAATTTTCTTAATAATCGTGAAATTTTAGATTGATTGATTTCAAAACCTAAGGCTTCAAGACTCATTTTTAAGTCTTCCTGAGTTTGGGCGCTGCCTTTAGAGAGCAGTTTGCGTATTGCCTCGATTAATTTTGTTTCTGAATGTTTCTTGGACATGGAGGTAGCCTAAGTTAAATTATTAGTATATCAGAGGGAGAGAGGGGTTGACAGACCCCTTAATGTGATTATATATTCAATATTATGAATAAATATTCATTTTAAGGGGTTTATGGTGAATAAATTATCAGTACTTGATTTAAAAAAGCGCTATTCAACGCAAGAAGTTCTAAAAGGAGTTTCCTTTGAGGCTTATTCTGGGGAGGTCCTCTCGCTCTTTGGAAGCAGTGGGGCCGGAAAAAGTACCTTGATGCGATGTCTCTGTAATCTTGAAAAACCGGATTCAGGCCGTGTAGAACTCAATTATCGACGCGTAGGGATGGTGTTCCAACAATTTCATCTTTGGAGACACCTGTCCGTTTTGAATAATTTGATCATTGCCCCCATGCATGTGAACAAGATTAATAAGAAGAATGCAACTCAAAAAGCATTTACATTGTTAGAACAATTGGACATTGGGGATAAGGCAGATTGTTTCCCTGCAGAACTTTCAGGTGGGGAACAACAGCGGGTTGCCATTGCTCGAGCACTGATGATGGAACCTGAAATATTGTTGGTGGATGAGCCTACCTCAGCGCTTGATCCCGAACGAACAGCAACCATCGTTGAAATATTACAGTTCTTGGCCAAGCAAGGGATCATCATTATTGTAGCCACGCACGATGTTTCGTTTGCAAAAAAAGTGGCTTCACAGGCCATATTTTTAGAGAAAGGAGAAATATTGGAAAAGGTTCAGATTAATCATCAGACTTTATATCCAACTACCCAACGATTTAAAGATTTTATTAATGATGGTTCACCTATAGAAGTTTCAAATTTAGGAGAAAAGTTATGAGAAAGAGTCTTCAAAAATTAGTCGTTGTGTTTAGTTTTTTTCTGTCAACAATGGGGTTGTCTAACCCTCCAGAACAAGTCATAAAGTTTGTGACCGAGGCCACATATCCTCCTTTTGTGTCGATGGATGTGCAGGGGAAAATGGGAGGCTTTGAGACTGAACTAGTTAAGAATATTTGTGAAAAAGGGAATTTAAACTGTGAATTTTATCATCGTCCATTTGATAGCCTATTTCCAAGTCTTGCTTTAAAAAAAATGGATGCGGTGTATGGGTGCATTGGCATTACCGAAAGTCGAAAGTCTGAAGTTGTTTTTTCTAAACCCCTTTATACAGGTTCGGTCGGGTTTATTTCAGCGATTCAAAAAGAACCGCTTGGAAAAGAATATTTTAATCATAAAACCGTGGCCATTCAACAAGGGTCAGTCACTTTTGAAAAATACTTAAAGCAACATTACCCGGGGATAAAAATTAAAACGTATGGTAGTATTCAAGACGCATTGCTTGACTTAAGCACACATCGAGTGGATGCGGTTTTTGGAGACACCCCCGTCTTTAAATATTGGATAAAAAATAAAAATCAGATAAGTTTTAGTCTGTATGAAATATCCCAGGACGAGCTTGCCTCTTTGTCCGAAGGAAATGCTATTGCTATGCGAAAGGAAGACAAGGAAATTATCGACAAGATAAACGCAGCGTTTGATGATTTAGTAAAGGATGGCACCGTCGATAAGCTGAAGAAGCAGTATTTAGAGTGAAGGAAACTTGAAGGTCCGTTAGACGTCATACATCATCCATTATCCGTCATCAACCATTTAGGAGACGGATCCTGGACCATTACGACTGAAGAGAGAATTGCAGATGCTCTGGTGTAAAGAATATATTCCTATTTTGATGGTGGGTTTGGTGGAGACGGTGGCTATGGCCGCCGTCTCTTTCTTGCTTGGCTTGATCGTGGGCATTGGCTGGACGCTTTTGTATAGTTCGAAAAACAAACTCATCAGGGCTTCAGCCTTACTTATAAATAACATTATACGAGGATTACCTGAATTATTGATTTTGTTTGCCATTTATTTTGGGGGTGAATTCTTATTGGCTTCGATATTCAAACAAACTTCTGAAGTGTCTATCTTTGCGGCAGGATGTCTTGCCTTAGGGCTTATTGTGGGAAGTTACGCATCCAAGCTTTTCTATAGCGCATTACTGTCCATCCCTAAAGGAGATAAAGAGGTTGCGATTTCATTAGGCTTGTCCTCGTTCAAAA
>Ga0207154_1052_pt1 | contig 13658 bp, 8 predicted proteins | sample Alteio_BWMinHeat_28_FD_153576 | JGI IMG/M metagenome (GOLD analysis project Ga0207154, IMG submission 153576) | Enriched cells from forest soil in Barre Woods Harvard Forest LTER site, Petersham, Massachusetts, United States -... | ecosystem: Environmental > Terrestrial > Soil > Temperate forest >... | reverse complement strand
CACCAATTATCAACATTGAGTTTTCTAAAATACTATTCTTTTATCATCACAATCTCAAATGTTGCTCATAGTCAAAGACACCACGATACTATATGATAAGTTTTGCAATTTTTCTGCAGCACCGCTTTTGCCAAAACGAACGGACAAAGGGAGAATAAGTAAATGGCCAGCTCGCTTCCATATCTTGCATCAAACAAGAATATCGACACCTTATTTACGGCGATTCTTTCGGCAAAAATTCCCGACAAATTCACGCAAGATTTCCTGCAAAGCACCATCGGGCTAAAAGGGTCCAATGACCGGCAGGTCATTCCATTGCTACGCACTCTCAAATTTTTAGATCAGTCAGGAAGTCCGACATCGTCCTACCGACTTTTGAAGAGTAAGGAAACGGCAAAACAAGCCATTGCAGATGGTATCCGACAAGCTTACGCTCCCTTGTTTGCGGCAAACGAACACACACATACTCTTTCGAACGAAAAATTGAAAGGATTGGTGGCTCAGGTAGCGGGGACCGACGAGGACATGACCGCGCGAATTGTCTCGACGTTATCGGCACTCATCAAGCAGGGGGATTTTTCCACGCCCAACGAAGCTGGCGTCGTTAGTAAATCCGATCCAGAAAACGCCAAGGAAGATGGTCAACAAAAGCAAGGGACTGGAGCAAAGCCATTGCGTCCAGAATTTCACTACAACATTCAAATACATCTGCCGAATAACGCATCAGAAGAAGTTTATCTAAACATCTTCAATGCTTTAAGAAAGACATTTCAATGACATTGGATTCTAACGCCGCACTGTTTTTGATGGTAGGGCAAATTGCAGAACGAGCAATGGGCACCACGGCAGAACTTGTGCCACACGAGTCACTGTTACTTTCCCCCTCCTATGACTTGGCCCCGTTACTACCTGAAAGTGTCCGAAAGGCCACAGCGGCAGCAGAAACCTATCGCCTCATATTTGTCTTTGAAAATTTTCTAAGGTCCTTTGTAGTTGAAGTGCTGTCGAAAGACGCAAGTCGTCCGTGGTGGGACAAAGTCCCAAAGGACGTGCAGGATGAAGTACTAAAAGTCGAGGAGACTGACGAGATCAAAAGTTGGATGGCTTTAGGTTCCAGAGATAGATCAGCATTAATGACATTTCCACAACTACTCAGAGTTATTGATCACGCCTGGAAAGACGGATTTGATGACTTGGTGCGCGATAAAGGCTTAATTCAAAGCGCTCGCCTCATAGTCCATCTTCGCAACACAATATGCCATATGACGGAGATTCCAACGGAGGAAACAGATCGCATTCGCCAAAGCATGAGAGATTGGTTCCGAGTAATTGCACCATAGAATGAGAAATCAACTCGAGCGATATCAGGCAACGCTATCAAAAGTTAGATTTTTCAAACTTATGAGTGCTGGTCACCGGCAGAAATTGGATTTTCGATTTACGCCCCGACATTTTGATATTTATAGAATTCCGCAGTTCTGAACCGCTTATATTCGATTATCAATTGACATGCAAAAAATCCCAATTCATAACGTGCACAATCGAGATTTATTAGAGGGGTATATTTTTTTTTCTGAACGGATCAAGGAGCTACTCGCACATTCTGCAGACGATTCCTTTAAGGCATCTGCACTAAATTCGAGAACCCGTATCCTTGAGTTAGAACGATTACTCCGTCATGCATATGACACGACGCAGCGGGCAACCTCTCTGGTGCCATTACTCGAAGAACTGAGCGATAGTTTAAAAGCTGATCCCGTGATTCGCGAATTGCATTCTAAAGACGTTTTGCTACGCATGGTAAAAGAAATAACACCTGCCATAACAAGTGAGAAACCGAAACTTCTCATAGAAGCAGCCGATACATCGAGGGCTATCAGCACTTTACTAGGAGACTATTATGAAAACACAAAAAATATCATCCGGACCAATGTATCTAACAAAAAAGAAAAAAAGCTCATTTCAATTGTCGCAGAGATTTTCATAATTGACATTCAACTGCGTGGATACAGCAGAGAATATATTAGATACAGTTCGAAAATCAAGCTAGCGAGTAGGCTCTTGAGATCGAACCATTTTGATGTAACTGAAGCGCTGGAAGATTTTTTTTCTTCGTTTGACCGAGATATCCGAACATATAGTTGTCTTGTTAAATGCAACGGAGAAGTTGAAGCTATCGCTGCAAAAGCTTTCAAAATGACGATAGTTGACAAGCCTGAAGAATTTAAAAAAATAGACTTACTAGACATCCGTACAAATGAACAAAATGTGGGATCAGAAACTTCTCTAGAACGTTATCTTTTAGTAAGTGACCTCAAGGCCAAAGACCCTTTTCATGCGCGAGAAAGACTATATAACGCACTGAATGCACAAAACGCTTTGCGCCAATTTCTACAACATAGGTCAACTTTATCCTTTGCCCGCATTTGTTTAATAAAAGATGATGAAACTCAAGGTGAAATACGGGTAAGAGATCCTATAAATGTAATGCTGCGTGGACAAACACAAAAGAGCCTGACTTCTGGTTTCGTTGAAAAACAAGCTGATTTTATTAGTGCATATAGAAAACTAGATGAAAAATCCAAGTCTTCAATTTTTTCTGCTGTCCGTTACCATAAAGAAGCGTTGGACTCACTGGCCGTCGAAAATCAATTGGTTGACCTTTGGGCTGCTCTGGAAGGATTTGTGCCGCAGCCATTAGATGCAAGCCCAAGGATTGGGTCAGTGCTTGACCATATCCTCCCAGCTCAAACTTTGATTTATCTGGAGAAAAAATTTTCCTATGTTGCGGAAGGTATACAGCGAGCTGGCGATGCGACTACTGCGATAGTCGAAAGCATTGACATTCCTGGTTCCTTCGTTCGTAAAACTGCAGCAATTATTTTATGTCCAGAGTTCGAAAAAAACTTGAATCAATTGATGCCTCTACTAGGAGGCTCACCATTATTGCGATTCCGGATGTTTCAACTGTATGAAGCACTTTCCACACGACAAAAAGTCGGGGACGAACTACAGAGACATCGACAGCGATTGGACCGTCAACTTTGCAGAATTTATATATCCAGAAATACTGTTATGCATAGCGCAACTGTACACAGTGATATTGATATTCTTGTTGAAAATCTTCATAGCTATCTGGATATTCTTGTGAACGCCACTATCAGCATAGCCAAGCAGTCGGCTGGGAAAACGAATATAAACGCGGTTCTAAAAATTCTTTCCACTTACGAAAAATCGTATCTAGATATGCTTCTAAAAAGTCCGAAAAAAGACGACCCCTTCAGCAAAACCGATTTTGGAGACGTTTTTTTTGAGTATGCGAATCCTCTACTTAAATGTATAACTTTGACGTGAGATTACTACAGCCAATTTGATCTCAAGCGATAGGATAAATATACGAGCCGTATAGCTAAAAAATTACCAAACGTGATTTTCCTGGCGGGTGTCGACGGAATGTGACGACTGAGGGCGAGCCAAGATTCAATTAAATCAATGGGTTAACCAAACTGTTAATCCGCAGGTCCTTGCTTCGAGTCCAGGTCGGGGAGCCAAGATTCTAAGGGACCACATGCAGATGTGGCCCCTTTTCTTTTGTCCAAATCAACAGCCCATGAGATTGACGGTTACGACGCTTTCGCTGAACGCTGGGCTCACTAAGAAGAAAGACGCTGCCACCATCCAAAACTTTTCAACAATGAATCTTTCATAGTCTCTGTGTGGATACCTAAAAATATGAAAGGCTTGTGATTGAGAGGTGGCTCCGCTTGTCAGGAATGGTGGCGGAAAGTAAGTTACCAACAAAAACCCGGTTCTCCTCATAGAAGCGGGCTTGAGTTGATCAGACCAGACCGTTTTACGTGATGTTGATCCAGATGGTTTTTAGCTCCGTATATTTATCGAAAGCGTGCAAAGATTTATCGCGCCCGTTACCGGATTGCTTGTAGCCACCGAACGGTACCGTCATGTCGTCGTCGTTGTACTGGTTGACGTGCACCGTGCCAACCCGTAGCGCCCGCGCAGCTTGGTGCGCCTTGCGGATATCCGAGGTCCAGACTGCGGCTTGTAAGCCGAAAGCGCTAGCATTCGCTTCGCGGATCGCGTCGTCCAAATCAGTGAAGCCGAACACCGACAACACAGGCCCGAAGATTTCTTCACGGGCGATTTTCATCGTGCTGTTGACGTTATCGAACAAGGTTGGCTCGATGTAATAGCCACCGGTCGCGGCGCGCACCTGCTGCCCGCCTGCCAGCAGTTGTGCACCTTCCGTCTTACCCGATGCGATAAAGCCCAGTACCGAGTTCAGCTGGATATTGTCGACGATGGCGCCCATTTCGGTAGCTTCATCCAGTGGGTCGCCCGGCTGGAAATTTGGTACCAGCGCCAGCGCTTTGGCAATGAATTGTTCCTTGATCGATTCCTCTACGAACAAACGCGACGGTGCGTTGCAGCTCTCGCCCTGATTGAAGTAGATCGAACCCACCGCGGCTTGCACGGCGGCATCCAGGTCGGGACAATCCGCACACACGATGTTGGGCGACTTGCCACCCAACTCGGTCCAGACCCGTTTCAGATTGGACTGTCCTGCATATTGCATGATCTGCTTGCCGATCCGCGTGGAGCCGGTAAAGCCGATGCAATCGACATCCATGTGCAGGGCCAGCGCGCTGCCGGCCTCATGGCCATAACCCGGCACCACGTTGAACACGCCTGGCGGAATACCGGCTTCCAGCGCGATTTCAGCCATCCGCAACGCCGACAACGGTGACTTTTCCGATGGCTTCAGCACCACGCTGTTGCCGACCGCCAGCGCCGGTGCGATTTTCCAGGAGGCCATCAGCATCGGGTAATTCCACGGCACGATGGCGGCGACCACACCGACCGGCTCGCGCGTGATCAACGCCAGGGTGCTGTCGGGTGTCGGCGCAATCTCGTCATAAATCTTGTCGATCGCTTCGCCGTACCAGCGGATGCAGTTGGCCGCCGACGGCACGTCCACACTACGGCTGTATTTGATCGGCTTGCCCATATCAAGCGTTTCCAGCAAGGCCAGCTCATCCCGGTGCTGTAGCAGCAAATCGGCGAATTTGATCATGGTGCGTTTGCGCAGCGCTGGCGCCAGCCCGGCCCAGCGCCGGTCTTCGAAGGCCGCCCGCCCGGCAGTCACCGCGGCGTCGATATCGAGCGCATCGCAGCGGGCGATGTCAACCAGCTTGCGGCCATCGACGGGAGAAATACAGTCGAAGGTTGCGCCGGACTGCGCACCGACACGCTGACCGTTGATGAAAGCGCGTCCGTCAAACTTCAATTCCGCAGCGCGGTCATGCCAACTTGTGTTCGTCATTTGAACATCCTTAAAATATTTACATCCAGCCGCGCTGCGCACAATCTGTCAAAGTTACTCCAGGAGGAGCGCGAACTACACCTGCGCAGCAACCTCCGCTGCAGCTCTTTCTCCTGAGAGCACCGCACTTTGCATCGTGGAGTCGTAGATGACCGTATGTTCCCCGGCAAAGTGGATCTTCCCTTCCTGTACAGCTTCATAGCCTGCAAAGGAAGTCATCTGGCCGACCTTGTAATAGTGGTAGGTGCCTCGCTGCCAAGGACTGAGCGACCAGCGGTTCTCGTAGGACTTGCCGGAGTAGGCGGCCGTGGTCCCAGGGTACACGTGCTCGATCTGGCCGAGAAACCAGTTGACATCAGCGACGGGCGTCGGCCCGCGCACAGGCCCGGTGAGACTGGAATTGGCCGGAAACGTCACCATCAGCGCCGGATGGCCGTTCGCCCCCAAAGGCACCGACTCATCCCAGGCGGTTTGATAGCCGGACGGACCGGTATTGGTGATACCGTTATAGCCGAGCGCCGGCCAGGTCTTGGTCGAGAACTGCGACGTAATCTTGGCGCCCTGCCCCATTCCCTGCTCATTGATCGCCTTGCGCTTCAGCACCGACAAACCGGCGCCCGTCAGGTCGACCAGGCGCAAGGTGCTGAACGGCAGTGCGAGAACCACATGATCGGCTGTCACGTTCACAGTTGTGCCGCCGGTCTTGAACGTGCAGCAATACGTTCCATCATTGTTGCGACTGAGTGCAGTCAGTTCGTAGCCTTGCTTGATCGTATTCGCGGGCAGTTGGCTGACCATCCCGCTGATGAGCTGGTCATTCCCGCCCTTGATGTGCAGCGCCTCGTCGAAGCCGCCGGTGTCGAAGGTCTGCGTGCTACCCAGAAATTGCACCATACCCAGAGCCGAACACAGTGCCGCCGTGCCGCCGCCACCTACCTGAACCGTCTGAATGAGCTGCCCGAGTCGCGAATTCGGATCGAGCCCGATCTCCGCAAAATAATCCAGGCAGGACATATTGTCTATCCGGTAGGCCTCCGGCGTGTAATTGTTATAACTTGTCGTCGGACCGACCAGATTGTAGGTCGCGTTGAAGGCCGGCCAGGCCAGCTTGACCCAATCGGTTTGCTCCTGGGAGCCTTTGTAGACAGTGTTGTTAATCCAGCCAACGTAGTTACCCTTGGTGAGCGCCCCACCATTCACGGTCTCCGTCTGAAGTCCCAGAGATTTGGCCAACGCCAGGATATTGGTGTCCGTGGTACTGATGAAAGTTCCGCCCTGCTCACTAATCAAGCCGTTGTCGAAGAATCCCCGCAACGACCAGCAACGGCCGCCAATATGGCTGGTATCGGCGTCATACACCGTCGCTGCCACGGGCGTGGCGCGATTCCAGAGGCTATGAGCACAGCGCAGTCCGGCCAGCCCGGCGCCGACGATCACCACGCGCGGCGCGCTGCCCATCGCACGCGCCACACCACTCCAGCCAGCGGCAAGCGTCACCGCGGCGGCAGCGCCTGTGCCGAGAATTTGTCGACGGCTTACCCCCTTGGTTTTGGCGGTGCTGGCCTGATCTGCGTGCGTGATTTCTGCGGGCTGGGTCGGTATGGCGGAAATTTTTTTCATCACTTGCTCCATTTCATTTTAATTGGTTGACTACGTGAGTGAAGATCAAATAACAGGGAACTCCATAAATAGAAAACTGGGTAAATAGGAAACGCAAGTACCTGACTCAAGCATCCCGAGCCCGAGCACAATCGCCGCTATGTTTTTTCGTAAGTCCTATGGATATTATTTGCTGGCGGCGCTGTCGGATTTGAGTGGCCCACCCATTGAAAACGCCACCAATTTGCCACCTGGCGCGATCACCGCCGCTGTAATGTCCGCACGATCCGAACGCTGCGCGCTTGAAAACGTGAGGCCCTTGTCGCGACTGGTCAGGACAACACCATCGAGACCAGTTGCCATGACGGCGCCGTCTTCCGTCTGAATGATTTGGGTTATCGAACTTTTTGTGCCGGTTTGGGACGTTTGCCAGCTTTGACCTTGGTCAGTACTGCGCAAAATTGATCCGCGCAATCCTCCCGCGAGCCATGTTCCTTCATCGAGCACAGTACCGGCCCATAGCGATCCCTTGTAACCTGTATCAACATATGCCCAGGTTTTACCGTCATCCTCCGAGCGGACAATCGTCCCCCGCTCCGCTGAGATTGCAAGTCCTCCACTACGATCAGGAAAGATGCAAAAAAGATTCCTGTCCGCCTTTGAAGCGCCCGGGGGCTTGGGAAGATTCACGCTGTTCCAAGTGGCGCCACCGTCTCGCGTACTCAATAACAGCGACCAGAGGCCGACAGCCCATCCCTCATGTTCATTCTTGAAATAGACGGAAAACAATGGCTGATCAACCTTGACATCACTGCGCTGTAACTTCCATGTTTCACCACCGTCGATAGTCTTCAGAATCGCGCCCCAATGCCCGACAGCCCAGCCGACCTTCGCATCAACGAAATTTACCGAGTTCAGCGTCGAAGAAACAGGCACCGATTTTGCCTGGCGAAATGCCTGCCCGTCGTTATCGGACAACAAGACGACGCCATGCTCTCCCACTGCGACAATGCGATTCCCCGCCCTGGCTGCAGCCAGTATCATTGAAGTTTTCGCCCCCGGCCCAATTCTGGCCGGGGTGATTTTGATGCTTGGCAACGCTAACTCTGCGGAGCGAGGAGCCGCCTCCTGAGCAGCCTGCGCAAAGACCGTATTGGCGACAAGATACATCGCACATGCCAATGACATGCGAAGCAACAATGCGCGACTTCGAACGATGCGAAATAAAAATAGACAGACCATATTCACCGTGAGCTCCTTGAATTAATGACTGAAAAGACCAGGCGCACGGACCGGACTGGTACGCGGAAATATTTTTTCAAGCAGAACAACTAATGCAGGTAATGCGGTCAGTGCCATGATCAGATTAATCATGAACATGAAAGCCAGTAACTTACCCATATCCGCCTGGAACTTCAGCGCTGAGAATGACCATGTCGCTACACCGATCGCTAGCGTCAGTGCCGTAAAAATCGTCGCCATTCCCTCGAATTCCAATGCGTGTTCCATCGCGCTGTGAATATCTTCGCCCATTGCCAGATGCAACGTCAGTCGATTGTAGATATAGAAGGCGTAATCAACACCAATACCCACCGCAAGCACCATCACGGGTAGCGTCGCGACAGTCAGGCCGATCTGAAACTTCTCCATGAACCAATATCCAATCGAAGTGCCGATCGCTAACGGGAAGCAGCATGCAATCATGGCGCGGAAATCCCGATACACGAAGAAGACCAGCAAGATGATCGCTAGATACACATACAGCATCATCGGAAGCTCGCTCTTTTCCAGCACATCATTTGTGGCCGCCAGCACGCCTGCATTACCCGCGGCAAGGCGGATTTTTACGCCAGGGACGGCGTTTTCCGCGCTGTACTGCTTGATGTCGGCTATGACATTCTTGATTGTTGTTGCCTTGTGATCGGTCAGGTACATGTGAACTGCCGTCATGCTGCAGTCCGCATTTGCATATCCCCGAATGCGTCCGATTTCTGTGCTCAGGCTAGCGTCGGCACCGCCATCAAGCGGCACCACGTTCATCTTGGGGTAGCCTTCGTTATAGCCCTGGTTATAGGTGCGTAGCATGGTGGAATACGACGACACCGACGCCACGCCGGGTACGTCGCGCATGTGGGTGCTAAAGTTGTCGACAAACGTTCCAATGGCGGGATTAACGCAGGAGTCGGGCGGCGCTTCGACCACGATGGAAAGCCAGTCGAGTCCGATGTCAAAATTCTGTGCAATTGACACTGCATCGAGATTGAAGCGCGAGTCTGCACGAAGTTCCGGCGCCCCAGGTTGAAGCGTACCAACGACCCGATCCCGGCTCTCGTACAAAGACACACCGAAAACAAGCAACGCAATGCAAAGTGTGATGATCGCATTCTTTGGTTCCGCGACAAACGACAGCATCTTTGTCCAACGGATTCGCTGAGCGCGCTTTCTCTCCGCTTTCTTGGCAAAGGTCTCGTCAAATTTCAGGCAGGAAAGCGCAACCGGCAGCATCACCAGGTTGGTCAGGATCTTGAATCCGACGCCGAGCGAAGCGGTAATGGCAAGCTCACGAATCATGGGTATCGGTACCAGCAACAGCGTCATGAATGAAACAAACGCTGTGATAAGCGCCAGGACACCCGGGATGAGAAGTCCACTGAAACTTGCGCGGGCGGCGGTCATGACTGATTTTCCGTTGCCAATGCCGCGAACGAAGAAGTTGATTTGCTGGACACCGTGCGACACGCCGATGGCAAATACCAGAAACGGAACCAGCACCGCCAGCGGATCAAGTCCGTATCCGATAAGTCTCAAAGCGCCAAATTGCCAGATCATCGATGTCAGCGAGCACATGATGACCAGGACTGTCAGGCGCAAGGAATGACAGTACCAAAACACCGCCAAGGCAGTCAGAAGCAATGCAATGGCACAGAACACGAGTACGCCTGAAGCACCTTTTGCGATATCGCCAATCTGCTTCGCGAATCCAATGATCTGAATTTCGTATTTACCGTCCTCGAATTTGCTGCGAATGTCTTTTTCCAGACGCCGGTTGAAATCGATGTAGTCCAGCTTTTTGCCGTCCGGCGCTACTTCATTGAGCTCTGCGGTAATCATCGCTCCGCGCTGGTCACGAGAGACCAGCGAGCCGATATATCCACCCTCGCTTGTCAATTTACGAATTTGTTCAATGCTGTCAGGAGTCAGATTCCCTGGCGTGATGGTTCCCGCAATCACAGGCTCAGCCTTAAAACCATCCTCGGTAATTTCATTCACAAAACTATTCGGCGTCCATAACGACTTTACGTTGACGCGATCAACGCTTGGCAGGAACTGCACTGCCTGGGTGACATCCTCCAAGCGTGTCAGGCCTTCCTTCGTCCAGATCGTGCCAGCGCGTGCGCGAACTACGACGGTAATGCGATTTGCCCCGAAGAGCTCTTCCCGATAATGATTAAAGGTCTCAATGTATTCGTGACCGACAGGCATCTGCTTTTCAAAGCCTGCCTCCATGCGCAACTGAACAGCGAACACCGCCATCACTGCCGTAATCACGGCCAAGACGCTCAACGTCAACGCGCGATGCGAGAAAAGCCAGTTTTCAACTCTGGTGACTAACTTGTTTAGCACTACGATCTCCTCCGTGTTGCTGGTTGTTGCTTGGTTTTTCGGATGTTTTATGAATTTTTTTCTCGAAAAACCAACCATTTGATGCAGATGAATCCGGCACAAGCCGCGACAAACCTTGCCATGCTAGAGATTCTCTATGCGGCGAGGTTTGCCTCCGGCGTGTGTTAAAGCTGGTGTGTTAAAGCTATTACCGCTCGCTAATCGCTCTCAGACTTTCAGCGGTATAAAAGCTTTGCTTCATATGAGGATTGCTTCCTGCTTCTACGAGCCAGTGAGCGTCCTTCCCGGTCCCAAAAACGACGTTATCTGCGACAAAGCGACCGTTGTTCAAGTCGTACATATCCAACACAGTCGGAACACATGCACCGACTTCCCAAGACGGAATGTTTTGGTTTTCTTTGTATTTCCAGATTTTTCCCTGAGCGTCATAGTCATCGCCAGCCACAGCAATCCAGCTATCTTCATCGAAATACATCACTTTCTTCGGCGCGGAATGGCGGAAGCCCTGCTTGAGGGTTCCCTCGACGACCCAGACGCGATGCAATTCGTAACGGCCGAGAGCCGGGTTGATTATGTGGTCCTGAAAGGCGTCCGATAGTTTGATTTTTCCGTCGCTGAACTTGAAATTGTTGTAAGGGATATACATCTCCTTCTTGCCCACCAATTTCCAGTCAAAACGGTCCGGGGTGCCGCTATACAGGTTGGTTGCATCGACCGGGTACTGGTTTTCAAAACCGATGACGGGCGCGTCATAGGTGTACGCAGGCAGACGTCGCACCCGACGTTGGCCGGTAAAATAGTAGAACGTTTCATCGTCGTTTTTAAAGTAGGCACTCGCAACCAGCCCCTGACCAGCGAAGGCAGCCGGACTGGTATAGCTATAGTACAAACCGAACAGGAGTCCTTTGATGTCTTCCAGGGAATTCGCCCCCTTTTTGCCGGACGGCGTGTAAAGAGCTGATTCCCAACCGGCTTTAATCGGTTCCGTTGAGCCTGGTCGTGGAGAGACGTAAGTCCATCCACTCGGCATTTCCATACCGACGCCAATGTAGAGAGCAAGATAATTCCAGATCACGTCGATCCCCCTTTTTGGGATCGGAAACGGTACGCCAGGTAAAACCACGTCCTCCAGCGACCAGCCGTCGCTCCCAATCTTCGCGTGTGCCACATTGGTCTTGGCGTTGGCCTGAGCGAAGTCCGGATATCCGCAGTTGCGGTGGCTCGGATAAATATCCATCCGATATCCTTTGGTCTGCTTGATCAGTACTGCCTGCGCAGGCGACAGCTTGTCAGCATATTTTTCGACGTTGGAGGCATCGATAGAGAACAGCGGCTTCTCTTTGCCGTACTCCCAATAGTCTTCGCGGTTTTTGCCATAAACCCAGCCATCCTTGGGAGTACTTTTGGCTCCGAGCGGCGGAATGGAGCCGTCTTTATTCCCGCCTTTTTCTGCGCCAACCGGCGACAATTCTGTGCCAAGTTTATCGGCATCAGCAGCCAAAACACCACCCGCTATGCACATGGCAATCATGGCGGCGGCAGTTTTCAATTTCATCTCCATCTTCATTTTATTTTCCTTTTATTTATTTAAAGGTTTGAAACATCATTCAGCTTGATCTGGAGCACCGGGATTAAAAATTCCGGGTGGCGTAAAGGCCAAGGAAATTTCTATCTGCATACGGCTGAGCAAAACCGCTATTGCCGCCATAGAACGCCGTATAGTTAATTCCGGCCTGCCAGGTTGCCGGGTTTTGCGTCAACAGCACGTAAAAATTGGCTGATTTCGCACCACGCGCGTAATTTGCGGTGAAGTTTGGCGTGTACCCTGAAAACGAGTTGGAGAACGTGACGCCAGGCGTCACTTGCCAGCCATTAAGAACGGATCCGTCATAGGTCCAGTTGAAGTCCAGCGTGTAGCCGGCGGACTTCGAAGTACCTTGCCCCGTCGCGATCGGATAGCCACTACCAGAGTTATAGTCCAGCCACGTGTTGTATCCGGCGGCCGGCAATTGATATACAGCTTGTCCATTTGCCGTGCTTGTATACTGCTTGTTCGACTCAATGCCCGGGTAGTAAATCACCGACATCTCTGCAGTAAACTGTGCCTGATCAGCACCCAGCCACTTCACCACAGGATGGCTGGACGGTGTCATGGATAACAGGCCGTTAAGGGTAAACTGGTACCTCTTGTTATCCTTGAACATAGTGCAATTACCTGGCGCGCCATTCGTATTCAGATCAGCCGGCCCGCCGGCCAGGAAGCATGAGGACATGGAAACGGCATCACGCGGCCGATAGGAAAGCTCGGAAGAGACCGCCCAATGTCCCAAGGGGAAATTCATGCTGACACCGAACATGTCACGATTTTTCTGATACGAATACTGACCAGCGGTGCCGTTGCCCACGGTGCTCAATACCGGCGACTTGTCCGTATAGCTTTCATAATAGGCGCCAAAATTGACCTGTGCGCCCTGGGGACTATAAGCAAACTTCAAGCCATATTGCGGCCTGTTGTTGGCCACTACGTTGGTATACGGGAACGCCGTTGTGGGATCCAGACCGCCAACATTAAAGTTGGATGGATTAGACAAGGCTGGTATGGCGCCGCGCCCGGTACTATTGGAAATAGACCAGTAGCTACCAACTGCGGGATAAATATTGCCCATCCATTGGAACTGGTAATAGGCTTCCGTGGAAAAACCAGCCGGCAAACTACTCGCGAAACTGAGCATTGGGGCAGGCAGCAATGCCTGCTTAAGCTGTGTTCCCGGAGTCAGTAAAGTCTGCACATCCACCGCATTGGTAGCATTGATGCCACCGATCGCGTAAATGCTCTCGCCCCAGTTGATTACCTGATTCCCGAGTCGCAAGTGCGCGGCCTGGTCATCGATAGAGAAGTCTTTTTGGAGCCACAAGTCGAGTATCTTCGCCCGGTGATCCATCTGTGCGCGTGCATCGCTGGCCAAGGGAGTCGTCTGCGTTTTTTGCGCCATAGGATCCAAAAATGCAGTGCCGCGGGCGAGGAATTTCAGACCCTCGGACGGCATCTTTAACAGTACCTCACTTGTCAGGCTCAGATATCCGGTGAACAACT
>Ga0207154_1051_pt1 | contig 13779 bp, 13 predicted proteins | sample Alteio_BWMinHeat_28_FD_153576 | JGI IMG/M metagenome (GOLD analysis project Ga0207154, IMG submission 153576) | Enriched cells from forest soil in Barre Woods Harvard Forest LTER site, Petersham, Massachusetts, United States -... | ecosystem: Environmental > Terrestrial > Soil > Temperate forest >... | reverse complement strand
CCAATAATACCTGCTGCAATAATCATATATTTCCATAAAGTCCAAGCTAATCCACGGATCCAAGTATCTTTATCCAACATTAATTGATTACGAAAAATTTCACGACTTTTGTTGTCAAAGAAAGTCCAAGCAATGGCTAGATCACAGGCAGGATCACCGATCGCAAGTTGCCCGAAATCTATGACAGCCGAAAGTCGGCCCTCTTGTACCAATAGGTTTCCTTGTGCGATATCTCCATGAACCCAAACAGGTGGCTGTTGCCAAGTGGTAGATATTGCTCTTTCCCAAATTTCTGTGGCAGAAGCAACATCGATTTTACCTTCGAGCAAAGCAAGCGCCTGCCTTGTTTCAGAATCATAAACGGCTAGAGAGCCCCCACGATGGAAGCTATGGGAACCGGCTATAGGACCACCAGTAGTATCTATAGCTTGTAATGCTTTTAGAAATTTTGCCAAACTCATGGCAAAATCATCCATGTTGGATATTAAAGCAGAAGTCGCAGGCTCACCAGGTAACCAACGATTGATAGACCAATGCCAGGGGTAACCAAAGCCTGGTTCACCGATGGCGATGGGTGTTGGAATAGGAAGCGGGAGATGAGGGGCAAGCTTTGATAACCAATGTTGTTCCTTTTCCACTTGTGAGGCGTAATGGGCGGCACTTGGCATGCGTATTAAAAGATCATCGCCCAAATGAAAGGTTCTGTTGTCCCAACCGCTTTCTGCAACAGGTTTAATGAGCAGGTCTTTCCATCGAGGGAATTGAGCGGCTATTAAACGTTGTACGAGATTTAAATCGATCACTACCACTGTTGATGTAGGGTTATTCATAAAGGATGTTACCTTCCTAAAATATGTTCGATGATAGTATTCGTTTAAGTTTGCACAAGTTTATAAATTCCCAACATGGGGTAAAAATCAAATGCCAGTAAAATTACATCATATCATAGAAAGATAGGCCCAAGGCTTTAGCTATCATGCTTAATTCTGCATTTTGCAGAGCTAGGATTCATTAGAAATACTACAACTCATTGCCCTAGTCGTTAATACATAGAGGTGATAAAGTATGGAATCGGTGTGTGGGGATTTTGCGGTGATCAGTTGTGCAGAGTCCAGCAGAGTTGGTCATAGGTAGCGGGGTCAGATGGTTTAAAATATTAATAAAATCAATAACATAAGATTATCTTAGCGGGCTACGAACCAGGCGGTCGGGAGTTCGATAATCGAAGGGCGCGCCAAATTTATAAATAAAATCAAATGCTTACTGGATAAAACTTACTTTCACTGTTGACGAAATTTTTGCTTGTGGCCAATTTGCGTCCATTAGGCTTTCTGACTTTTCCGCTTAGAAATCATTTTTTCCAATTTTCATAGAACTACTTTTTTTACATAGATAATACCTTATTTGGGTATTATCTATGTAAAAAAAGTAGTAGGCCTGTTATAAGTTAAGACCCAGAGTCCCTTATTTCAAAGAAAACTCATCTATAACCGAGGAGATACTCTTGCTACAATATGTAATCACCTTTGACGCACAGCCTAGTCATGCTGACACCTCAATTCTTTGGAAAGGTATTTCGGAAAATGCAGAACTGATACGAGGTCTTAAACCAGGTAGACCATTTGCTTTTTTTATTAGAGACGAGAATAATGAAATTAGGGGAGGTTGTTCTGGTTATATGTTTTACGGTTGTGTTTATGTTGATTTAATATGGGTCGATACAACATTGAGGGGGCAAGGTTATGGATTTCAATTGATGAAGAAAGCTGAGCAATTGGCTGCCGACAATAATTACAATTTTATTGCGGTAAATACTATGGATTTTGAAGCACTCAATTTTTATAAAAAACTTGGATTTAATGTTGAATTTGAACGTCGCGGGTTTGAAAAGAATTCAATCATGTATTTTTTGCGTAAAGATATAAAAACCAATGTTACAGGAAGTGAAAGAAAACTTTAACAATTTTAATTCCCTCGAATTCGGGGGAATTAAAACCAGGAACATTAAGCTGCTCCCATGCTTCGAGAAAGAGGATTGTGTCCTTATTGTTTAATATTGTTCAATGAGGCACTTCTCCTTTCAAATCTCTTACCCATATCGGTAAGCGGAATAAGCCAGCCACGTCTATCAAGTCAAAAAACAATGTGTACATACCTAATTTCATCAAGATACCATAAGACCCTTTCCGATGGTTGAAACCCCTTAAATTAAATCTCAAAAAATCAACAGATGTCATTTTCTTGAGATTGCCTTAACTATTTGATTTTTAATAATTTTTGCATAGTAATGAGAGTGTCCGAAAGAGATGCTAGCTTAAAACTGGAGGATAAAAATCGCATTTGCATATTTACACCTCCGTTTTAATATTATAAAATGGAGGACAAAAATGACATTTGTACATTTTTGACTCCAGGAGGCAATGTGAGTAGTTTTTATGGTCGACAAATCGAAATCAAACATTTAATAGAACAACAGGGGAAAAAAACGGCTTCTTTTATTGTGATTAGAGGTCGTCGTCGCATTGGGAAAAGTCGACTTATTAAAGAATTCAGTAAATACTTTGACCATTTCTATACTTTTTCAGGGCTCCCTCCAGATAAAAAAACGACGGCAAAACATCAATTAGAGGAATTTTCTCGACAACTATCACGACAATTCAAGACAGCTTTTGCACGTTATGAAGATTGGAGCGATGCATTTTGGGCAGTTGGAGAACGGGTTAAATCTGGAAAAATTCTTCTATTATTTGATGAAATTTCTTGGATGGGTTCAAAAGATCCTACCATCTTAGGTAAAATAAAAAACTTTTGGGATTTGCAATTAAAAGAAAATGATCAGCTTATCTTTGTAGTATGTGGTTCTGCATCAGCATGGATAGAAAAGAATATTTTGAGTAACACTGGGTTCGTGGGACGAGTCTCCTACACGTTAACTTTGGATGAATTACCTCTTAAAGATTGTGTTAAATTTTGGACAGATAATATATCTGCCTATGAAAAATTTAAAATATTATCTGTGACAGGCGGAATACCAAAGTATTTAGAAGAAATTAATCCGAAACAATGCGCTGAGGAAAATATTAAAAGACTTTGTTTTATGAAAGGGGGATTCTTGGTTGAAGAATTTGAAAGAATATTTTCAGATATTTTCTTGAGAAAGACAGGACTATATAAGAAAATTGTCAGTATATTATCCGATGGGCCCAAGGAACAACATGACATATTTAAGGTGTTAGGGGTGAAAAGATTAGGTAGGATTTCGGAATATTTGAAGGAGCTTGAATTATCGGGGTTTATTACACGGGATTATACCTGGGGGGTAAGCGAAAAGCGTGATTCTGAACTTAGCAAATATCGATTATCAGATAATTATCTGAGGTTTTATTTTAATTATATTGAAAAAAATTTAAGCAGAATAGATCGAAATGCTTTTGCGTTTAAATCTCTTTCTTCTTTGCCGGAATGGAATACTATTATGGGCTTTCAATTTGAAAATCTTATCTTAAATAATAGAAAAAATATTCATAAAATTTTGAATATAAGCCCTGAAGATATTATTTGCGACAATCCTTTTTTCCAACGCACAACTAAACGCATGGCTGGTTGTCAAATAGATTATATGATACAAACAAAATTTGGAACGCTCTATATTTGTGAAATAAAATTTTCCAAATCAACCATTGGTGTTAATATTATACAAGAGGTTAAAGATAAAATTAATAAATTAACAGTTCCCAAAGGTTTTTCTTATCGTCCCGTTTTGATACATGTTAATGGTGTTGCTGAAGAGGTTGTCGATAAAGATTATTTTTGTAAGATAATTGATATGGAAACCCTTTTAAATGTCGATGATTAGCTACTCTGTGTAATTGTTGTCGGTGAGTCCGGGGGCTTGCCCCCGTGAACGGATACTCGCAACCATTTGGCTGAATTTATATATAGTATTTTTTGGGGGCTAGAAGATATGTGCTCACGGATAATGATAACTTTATTTTTTGATCCAAATTATGGGATACTACAACTGTTTTAATGGGCTAATTATAAAGCCATCATAATCAGCCCACTAAAACAGTTGTGTTACTGGGCTATTGAAAGCTTAAAGAAGGAATTGGATAAAGACAAAGATGTTTATGCATTTTGGTTAGAAGGTGCTGATAGTCTGGGAGCAGTGGCGCAGCAGAAAATTGCATTCCATATCATTGTCTGCCATTAGGGGATAAGCAAAATGATTTATGGAATATCGCACCAATAGAGTCTGTATATCAGGAAGAAGCTTTTGAGGAATTGTAATGTATACAATCATTGTTAATTGATGAGAAACAAATCTTAAGATTAAGGAGTTAAAAAATGCAAGATAAACTGAAAAAACGAGTCATTCTATTTCTAGTATCATTTATTTTTTCACTTTATGTATGGGGCAGTCCTTTAGATTCTAGCAATCCTTGGGGCAAACGTGCAGATGAGATTTCGATAGATACTTATACTATTATGGATCCACCTGTAAGCAAGAGTGGCGAATCCTATGTGACACAAAATCAGTTTGGCTTTGATATTTTCAAATCTGAATCAACTTGGGTCGTGGAAGAATTTCTAAATTCATTGAAACCTAATAATGTAGTGTTGGATAGCGGCGCGGGTTATGGGTTTCTAACACGACAGGCACTTGATCAAGGTGCTATTGTGATTAGCAATGATTTGTCTGATAAACACTTGCTATACAATTTAAAGGTCGTGAAACCAGAACAAAAAACACATTTGTATTTAAACGACAAGGATATACGTACGTTAAACTTCTCTGAGAATTCATTTGATCAAATAATGTTTCATCGAGTTTTACATTTCTTTAATGGAAAAGATATTGAAGAGATTTTAAAGAAGGCACATTATTGGCTTAAACCTGGTGGAAAAATTTATATTGTGATGCTTTCAAAAGATCATGTATTGTATAGAGATAAAATTCAGTATGATAACACTAAAAAGTGGCCGGGAGAAAATTTGATTGATGTAGAAACACATATGCCAAAGCAGGCTTATTCTATGGGTTCAAAAAAATTACATGTTATGTCATCACAAACATTAGAAATTCGATTAAAAGATGCTGGATTTAAAATTGAACGTTCCGGTTTTGTAGCCATCATAAAAGGGAAGGATGCCAATCGCGATGGGAAGGAAGCGGTGGGAGTCATTGGGGTGAAATGATTAATGTTTATTAAAAAATTTAGGGAGAAAAATGGAAAAATCAATCATATCGTTACAGTTCCCAAGGGTTTTTCTTATCGTCCTATTTTGATCCACGTTAATAGTGTTGCTGAAGAGGTTATTGAAAAAGATTATTTTTGCAAAATCATAGACATGGAAACTCTTTTAAATGTCGAGGATTAGTTGTTCTAGAATCACCTGTATTCGGAAGGATACGCTTCATAAACTCACCACCCATTTAACAAGAACCTATCAATACATTGCTATTGAAGATCTGAATGTTAAAGAAATGATGGCTAACCACAATTTAGCTCGAGCAATTTCGGATATGGGGTTTTATGAATTTAAACGACAATTGCTGTACAAAGCCAACATGAAAGGCAATGTTGTCTACTTAGCCGATCCCTGGTTTGCCTCTACCAAAACCTGTAGCGAATGCCATACCATCAAAGATCACATTTACTTAAATGAAAGGATTTTCCATTGCGAACACTGTGGACTTAAGATCGACAGAGATCTAAATGCCTCTCGCAACTTGGAAAACTTGTTATATACCGAGAGCTCCTCGGGAATCTACGCCTGCGGACAAGACGGCTCTTACGATCTGCTTCAAGTTGATAAGTCTCGACAGGGCGCACAAAATGGTTGGCTATACACGGATATGATAAACAAATGGGTGCATGTCCCATGTCTCGATTGGTAAAAGATCGCTTAAAGTAATCTTTGGCGAGCGAACTTTTCTTTGGGTCTTTGGCGCGAAATGGGAGTGGTCATGTGACTGTCACGGTTGAAAACAACGACTTAAATGTTCAAATAGCAATGTAAAGAAGTCAAATAATCAGTAATCCATTGATTTTTGCCGATCTATGTTAATGGCTTGTCTCTTAGAGTACCCTTGTTATAATAAATCTTTATTTAGGGAGAACTCTAAAGCAATCCGTTGGTCAAAATTTAATTCTTAAAAAGGGAGATAATTTTATGCAACGTCATACTTATAATACTTTAATCGATAGATTGATTAAAAAAATTGAAGAAATAGTCGGTACAGATAATGTCACCATTGCAAAGGAGCTAGCAGAACTCAAAAATTTAAAAAAGCCCGACCAATTTCAAAATAATGTTACTGATGATGATATTCTGGCTATTAGCAAAAAAGTGATTGTCCCCATAGTGCAACGTAAATCGTTAGAAAGAAATAAAAGAAGAGAAATAAGTGAATTTTACAAAACATTTGCAAAAGATTATCTTGCAGATGATAATGTAGACAAAAAGGTTCAAATCGAAATAATGGATGCAGCTTTGAAAGAACGCCCCGCTCAATTAAGACGAGTAGCCGCTTCTAGAGCACCCGCAGCAGCTGGTGCTTCGGCGGCAGCGCCGCCAGATCAGAGAACTTTCCGTGATAATATCGATGCGGCACTTTCTGGTCGTGGTGCTGTGCAATTTAGAAAAGTTGGAGCTTCGGCAGCAGCAGGTGCTGCTGCGGCAGCAGTGCCTGTTAATCATTTAGGAAATATTAAAAAATGTTTTCAGCATTTACAGGGAACAATGAATCAAATGATAGAGAAAATAAGACATGATCAAAGGAATGTTTCTGCTGAACAGGTGAGGAAAATTCAAGAAACATTAGCTACAATTACGACTGCTTTGGAGCTTCTAAATAATAAGAAAGCATTTGATTCCCAGGATAAAGAAAAAATACGCTTGGCTGCGGGGATAACTCTACAAACATTTAAAAATTTAATTATTAAACCTCTAATAGAACAACTTCGTTTATTAGATAAAACAATAGATGAAAAATCTGAAGATCCTAAAGCGGATAAAGAACTTCAGGTATTAAGACAGCAACGTGAGGAATTAGCGAATAGGATTAATCCTTTACGAGAGATGTCCTTTAGTCTATATGCAGATAAGCTGAATGTTGTACTCGAATCAGCACCTGGAGCCCCAGCAGCAGCCCCAGCGGCTGGCGCTGCACCAGCTGCAAGACCCTCGACTCCGCCAGAAGGACCTTCTGCGCGTGGATCAGATGAAATTGATCGAGATAAAGATAAACGAAAACCTTCCCCACCTCGAAGATCATAACATTTAACCGCAAGCCCTGAAGCAAAGGTGTCAAGACTTGAAATTTGAATAATCTGTCAAGTTTCAAGACTTGACACCTTTGCCCTAGAAATAGGTGGCTCGCAAGCTAAGACTAGTGCAACCCGGCTAGGCAATGCTGAAGAGTTTGGCTCTACGATAACAGCGGATGTTAAATTGATTGGTAGAATGCGGGCCTTTTCTGACCCCAGAAAAATTAGAGAGGCGAGCTTCCAAGAATTCTCTGCTATCGTTGGGCAGGTATTAAAGCTTAAGGGGATCTCTGGAAAGATAAGCTATTCGAAGGGAGGCTCCAATGTTAAATTTCGTATCGAATTGCCGGGGGCAAAACCTGTCACGCTTTCTTACCATCCCATACATTACTCTGGCAGCAGTTCCGACAAAGCCTTTGATCCTAATCGCAGACGTAGTTTACAAGGCTGTATGACTGAACTTGAGAGAGGCTTAACCGGAACTTCTGATGAAAAGAAAGTAGGGATAGAGTAGGTGCAGATAGTAGGCCCTTCACCCCTGCTGTAGGTGGTGTTGCCAGTCCAGCTGCTGGTGGTGGGGCAGCGGCGGCGGGCGGTGCTCCAGGTCCAGCTGCAGGTGCGGCGGCGCCATCAGCGTCCCCAGCATCTACCGCAGTACTCCCAACATATGTCAGGGTTAGGGCAGCAGAGGCATCTTCTGGGGCAGCTCTAGGAGCGCAGGCAGAAGATCACCGATCATTAGAAATGCAACGCCGTTTAGATGAAGAGCGGCGTCATCCAAGAAGGCGGTAGTACAATACGCGCATTTGTTCGATAACGGCTTTAGCTGCATTATTCAGTATGGAGCAAAGGATCGTAAGCATCGTTGCCGTTTCGTAAAATCTTGTGAAGGAAATAACGGCATCTTTTTTTCAGATGTTTCTGATTGGAATGTCATGTATTACCGGTTATTTGGCTTTTTATTTGATGTAATAGCTAATGCAGACGCAAGTCCTTTTGCTAAACTTTCCGTGGTTCCTACGCCCCAGAAATGCAGAAAAATAATGCGAGGTTTTTCGCCCAACATATGTTGATGAATGGCAACAATATAAATATTAGCTTTGCGTAATGCTTTAAGGACATCCTGTACTTCCGATTCATGCATTGCAAAATCACCATCAACGACGGCTAGCTCATCCGAACCAGCAAATGCTGCCCAAGTATTAACCCCCATTGCATTACCCATTGTGTGCCCTTCCATTTGGGTAGTTCTACCCACAGTAACTTTGTAAACGTTGTTGGTAATGGCTCCCTTTATACCGAGGATCTGGTCAATTTTTTGTGCGTCTAACGAACTTTTTGTAGGATCAATATTGGCTTCTGGTTTAGAAACCCCTTCTTGACTAGTCTTTTTAATTGCTGCAAACACTTTGCCAACTGATTCTGCCAAATCATCTTCCTTGCCCATGCCCTCGATATGCATGAACATAATTTTGGGGTCATCCCAAAAGAAATGATTATGCAAAGCGGTGACTGAAAGGCCATTATTTAGAGCAACATCCATAACAGCATTAACTTGGTCCTGTGTTAATGTCATATCACCCATCATGATGGTATGACCATCGACTTTCTTGAAAGCTGCCCAGGTGGTAAGCCCCATGGCGGGCACCATTTTTACTCCCGCAGTGGTAACAGAAAGATCACTCCGGGGAACGGATACTTTAAAAACTTGTTCTGTTTTATCCAATTGACCTTTTGCGCCTGTCAATTGCTCAATTCTTTGAGTATTTAATGAATTTATATTGTTTGACTGAGAGGCCAATGCAAGGGAATTAGCCAATAAGAGAAATACGATTGTGATGAGTGACTTTGTCATATTGTCTCCCAAATTGAACATATGCTGCTTTGTTTCCAATACACTACAAATATTAAACATTTAGTTTTTCAACTAAAACATATTAGCTACCTATGGGTTCAGTATAGATCCGGACTGAAATTTATCATAATATGCCGTAAGACCGTTTTATCATCTGTTTTAGACCCGCTCGGGTCCTATAATATTAAAGCGCGTATCTCCTTTGTATATTCTTTCATTGTGAGATCCTTAATGGAGAAGATGGGGGTGTACGCGGGGGAACATCCAACATGCATTGTTCTTCGGTGATTATTCCCTTGCGTAGGCAAGAATTAATAAGTGCAGCACCTTCTGTAGTCAGAAAATAAGCGTTTATATTTGGTAGACCTTTGGTCGGAATATGGAATTTATTTCCGATGGTGTTTACGATGGCCTTTATTAAATTAGTGCCAATACCGTTTTTACGATGGGCCGCATCTACATCGATCGTTTGTAACCAGTCATTTTCAAGAACTGCGCGCCCAATGGTCTTACCAGTTTTAACGTCAAAAGCGGCATAATCATCCCAAGTAGTGCAATAATAAATAATGGTGCCTACTCGAAATATCTTGCAGTCCTTGCCATCTTCCCAATGGGCAAAACGCTTTTCATAAGAATAAATAAGGGCCTTATTTAAAGCCTTTTTATTCTCTTCGGCAAAAATAGAATTCTTTATTTGGAAAAATTCCTCCATCTGCTTAGCGCAGGAAAGTACATCGGGTTGAATAGAAAATTTCCTTTTTTTGTTAGGCATTATTTTGTCCTTAAATATTTAAAACAACAGATTCATTAAAAAAGAGTGGATTTTACAGGGCATTATTATTGTTAGTCAATAAACTGAGGCTAATACAGAAGCATATATGTGACACGAGCAACAACTCTAGCCCATAAATCTAGATTGTCCTTTCGGATGCATTGAATTTGATGCGCTAAAGAAAGCATTGATGATTATAAAAAGTCCCATAAACAAGTTAGGTTTTATTTAAAACAATATCATGTGCTACAGACTAGAAGCGGTTATAGCCTTGATTCCTATCCTAAAAAAGAAGTGTTTGTTTTTGATAATGACTATGCTTTTAAGTTAAATGCCTAATCGAAAGCTTGACAACAACATCGGAGTTTGGTAGGTTACTGTATTCTGTTTTATGCAGAAAAAATTTACACAAAATAGATTTGAGAGGTTGATCATGCCTAAATTAGTAACATCAAAAGCGTTTTGGAATGACCTTTGTTGCTTATGTCCGAGCATTAGAAAAATTTAAGGAGTTATTAAAATACAAAGTACTTTAATAAAAGGAAAGGATACCAATAGAGATGGGAAGGAAGCTGTAGGCATTATTGGAGTGAAATGATAAAATTGTAGTTAGGGAATAATTTAATGTTGACAATTCTCACAGAAAACGGTTGCCCTCTGATTGATCCGAATATTTTTTAATAAGGTATTGCACATCACACATTGCTTATTTTCTCGACCATAGACAAGTAATTTCTGAAGAAAATACCCAGGATTTCCTTCAATTGATAAAAAATCTTTTAAAGTGGTTCCGCCTGCTTTTATTGCTTGTTTCAATATTTTTTGAATAGCTAAAATCAATTGTTTACACTCGTCGAGTGTTAAACTTGAAGATAAGCGTGTGGGTAATAATTTTGCGACGAATAAAGCTTCACAAGCATAAATATTGCCAACGCCTACAACCGTTGTTTGATCCATAATAAGTTGTTTAATCGTTATTTTTTTCTTGTTTGCTTTTGCGAATAAATATTTTTCATTGAATTCTTTGGCAAAAGGTTCTGGCCCTAATTTAGCAAATAAGGGATGATTAAGTGGAGCATCACTGGTCCATAATATGGCACCAAAACGCCGTGGATCAGTGTATCGTAATATCTTTTCATTAGCCAAAATAAAATCAACATGATCATGTTTTCTTATGGCTTCATTTTGAGCTACAACCTTTAGACGTCCCGACATTCCTAAATGAATAATAAAACATCCTTTTGAGGTTTCTAATAGAATATATTTAGCACGGCGTGAAATTTTTAATACTTTTAAGTTTTTCAGTTTTTTAATAATAGGAGGAATAGGCCAGCGTAATCGATGATTGCGAATAATAATTCGATTAATGGTGTTACCGTGAAGAATCGCTTGAATACCGCGGCAGGTAGTTTCTACTTCAGGGAGTTCTGGCATGTTTTGGCTTCAACTCGTTTGTAAATAGCTAGAGTTTTCTCTGAGTGCTTGAATCATTGTATGTTTATAGAATCCATCTGTCAACAATTCACTACCCAAATACGAGGAAAGTAAAGTGTTGAAAGTAACTGTAACCAGCTTAATAAAAATTGTTGTATAGTGGTCAGTTGATAATTCATTGAAATTTTAGTAACCAACTTGGAATAGATGATGAGTGTAAATAAGGAACAAAAGGTTATTGTTGTTGGCGCTGGAATTGCCGGCTTAGTGGCTGCTCAAAAATTAGAAGCGAGAGGATATAACGTTATCTTGTTAGAAGCCAGACAAGAAGTAGGTGGTCGGGTAAGAATGAGCCATGACATTCCATTAGGACCGTTATATGTGCATGAAATAGGAGCATATCAAGAAAAAGGTGGCGTTGAAGGTTTTATAAAAACTCATCCCAGTTACTTGCTAACGGCATCTGATTTACCATCTTCTCAACCCATCAATGCTTTATTACATGAATTAGGAATTTCGAGTACAGAGGTTTGGCATAATGATTTTGAACAAAGAATCATGGTGGTGGGTGAAAAAGCAGATGTTTTTGATAGAGCTGAGTTTAATAACTATTATATGAAGTATAGAAATCAAAGAGAAAATTATTATCCCAGTTTTTCAACTAATGATCTTGTTTCAATTGAAGAGAATTTCGCTAAAGCATTAACGACTCTATTCGCTGAAGCATATTCAGGGATTCCGATACAAGAATTTCAAATCGTAATGCAAAATGCCAAACAAAATGAATTGGTGTTTTTTGAATATGGTGATGTGCATCATATTGTTGAAAAGAATGGGTACTATAGCTTTGTCAAACATATTGAAAACAATTTCCATAGTACAAAAATTCATTTTAATCGCTTTGTTTCTAAGATTGAACAGGTCAATAAGAAAGTGATAGTGAATACTTTGAATGGAGAACAATACCAAGGTGAGGCTGTTATTGTTACTGTGCCATTGGGCGTTTTACAAAAAAATATTGTGCAAATTTCTGGCTTGTCCAATGACAAAACAAAAGCTATTAAAAACCTTAAAATGGGTATTATGAATACGGTTACCTTAAAATATAAAACACAATTTTGGAAGAAAGAAAACATGAGCTTTGTTGTTCTGAATACAAGTTCAAATGAAAGACCGATCACAGTTTTTTTGAATGCAAATAAAATATTGAAAAATATAGAACCGACTCTCATTTCATCGTTCTTTGCTACTGATGGATTGAGAGACTCGAAGGATTTAATTAAAGATGCAAAACATACTATCAAGCAGGCATGGCCTGAGGCTCCGGATCCCTTGTTCGAAGAAGCAACTGCCTGGCATCATGATCCATACACCTATGGTTCCTATGCCAGTTTTTCAGTTGAAACCAAAGACAACGATATTGTGAATATGATGAGTCCCGAATGGGGGGGTAGGTTGGTTTTTGCAGGTGATGCAGTTGTCCCTATTGGTTTAATGGGATGTTTTCATGGGGCTTATATTTCTGCTCTACGCGCAGCAAGACTAATTGATGAAAATTTAAAGTCATTCATTTCATAATTATTTCAAATCGCATTCCATACTTATCATCTGATGCCTTCCCTTGTATTGACAAAAAAGTCAATTTACCGTATATTTTAACCATATCATGGTGAAAAATACCGGTTATTTTAACCATTATATGGTTAAAATAACCGGTAAAATTATCTTTAGGATTAAAAATTGTTTAGATCCATAGACTTTAATTTTTCATTTCTTCTATTATTTGATAGTGGTGAGGATGATGCGATAATTGTATGTGAGAGTAGGAAGTAACAATTAAAAAATGTTGCCCGAATTTCGGCTTTCAATTCTGAGTCTGCTTGCTATCATCAATATTTTATCGTAGGATAGCCTTTGGAGTTAGTATGATAGCGAAAAGAACCCTGGAATTTTATCAAGCCTTGCTTGATAAGAATGTTGAATATGAAGGTATTTTTTATGTTGGGATCAAAAGCACGGGGGTATTTTGTAGACCAAGCTGCTCAGCCAGAAAACCAAAATTAGAAAATTGTGAATTCTTCGAAAATGCTGAACAAGCACTACTCGCTTCTTATCGACCCTGTAAGCGTTGTCGGCCATTAAGTCACCCGAACCAGGCTTCAAGTTTGGTGCAAAAGATGCTAACAGCAGTCGAACAAAATCCTGAGAAACGGTGGATGGAAGGAGATTTTAGAGCGTTGGGTGTTGATATTTCAACCGCCCGCAGACAGTTTAAAAAGCGTTTTGGCATGACCTTTGTTGCTTATGCTCGAGCATTTAGAATGGGAATAGCGATGAAACAAATCAGAGCAGGAAAATCCGTTATAGACACACAACTGGAAACAGGATATGAATCCAGCAGCGGTTTTAGAGATGCCTTCTCCAAAATTATGGGCGCAGCTCCT
>Ga0207154_1050_pt1 | contig 14016 bp, 12 predicted proteins | sample Alteio_BWMinHeat_28_FD_153576 | JGI IMG/M metagenome (GOLD analysis project Ga0207154, IMG submission 153576) | Enriched cells from forest soil in Barre Woods Harvard Forest LTER site, Petersham, Massachusetts, United States -... | ecosystem: Environmental > Terrestrial > Soil > Temperate forest >... | reverse complement strand
GGAGTCCAGAATTGGTAAGAATATAATAATATATCGACAGAGGTAGATAAGCTTACGCTAATGATAATGGCAATGGTTCCAATCACTACGGTAATGCATCGATTGACAGTGAGCTCGTGATTTTTGTTTTTTTCGATGATATTGAGTGGGTATAAAATATCATGTGAACAGGCTAAGGAAATGCTGTTTAAAAAAGAATCTACTGAAGACATAATGACCGCCAGCATTGCAGCAATGGCTAATCCTTTTGCACCCATGGGCATGACTGTTTGGATAACGTAGGGGAGGGCTGAAGCCGGTGAAAGATTAGGAGCAAGGATTAATGCTGCCATCCCAGTAAAGCCCACCACGAAAAAAATTAATATCGAAAACAAACCACTTCCGAAGGTGCCGATCATGGTGTTTTTAATTGTTTTGCCAATAAGTAATCGTTGGATGTAGGGAGGGATCAGAGTTTCCCCAAGAAAAAAACTGAAGAAAAGTATTAATAATGATTTTAATCCGAGTGTTCCGGTAAGGGTGGTGTGTGTTTCCGGTAAATTCTTCAAAAAAGTGTGTGCCCCTCCGACTTCTTGGATGCCGAATATTAAGATCAGCGGTAGGATTACAGTAAATACACAGAAGTGCATAATATCCACAGCAATGACAGATCGCATTCCTCCTAAGGCGGAATAAATAATGATAATACTGGCAGCCAGCAAAGCACCTATTGCAGGGGGCGGGCCAAGAAAGATATGAATTAAGCTACCGCAGGCTGAAATTTGTGCGCCGATTATTCCGCTGCAGACCAAAACAGAGGCAATCCCGGTAAAGATCCGTGATCGTTTACCGAAGGCGTGTTCCATGATATCGCCAATCGTTAACTTGGTTCGAAAGGCCTGAATGCGAGGGGCAATTAAAAGTGCAATCAACAGTTCCTTAAAACTAAAGCCGCAAATGGCAATAATGAACGGTAAGCCATACAAAAAGGTCTTTTCAGCCAACCCTAAGGTGAATCCTCCCCCAATAAAAGAGGAAGAAATGGCAGCAAAGATTACCCAGGCAGAATATTGACGACCCCCAGTTCCATAATCTTCTGCGGAGCTGACTCTTCTCCCCACCCAGACGCCAAGGACTAAGGTAAGGATGAGATATCCAAAAACTATAAAAATATCGAGCATAGTCACCCTTTATTGTTTGCCTATAAATTCTGTATGAAGCTCGATGGAGCTTGTGTATACAAAAAACTCTTATGTAAAATGTCTAAAAAAAGTGTTGCGTCTAAGAGCGTTTGTTTCTATTCTAAAGTCTCCTAACATATATCGAAGGTTTGAAGGTCTGAGTTTAATGTTCTACAGAAAGAAGTTTACCAACTTATCTCTCTCAAGTGAATACTTAATTTATTCACTTATAATTATGCTAACTATATTTATTATGTCAGCTTTCATATATTGTTGTACATACAGTTGGTATATTAGTGAAAAAAATGAAGAACTTATTAAAGTCGCGGTGGGATTAGAGCAGGAACTTGTACAATCTTTGGAGCGTTTTAAGGAAAATACAAATTTTTTGCACTCACTAAAAAGTCCGGGAAAACAATCTAAAATTGTGGGAGATAATGTTGCGAATATCCCGGGGGATAATAATACAAAGCATAGATTGATAATTGAAAATCTTAAGAAGATCGTCGGTGACAGTGGGGTTGTCTTTATGCTGTCAGACAATCAAGGTAGGATTTTATTCAAATCGGACGCACTGAATCAAGCATTAACCGAAGATTCTTTTAGACAGGCTCCTGTGAATACTCTAAGAGGAGAAAAAGGTTTTTTCTCTGATCCTCTGCATTTTGGAGCAATCGATTTTTCCTATTATCGAAAATTAAAAGGTGATCCAAGTATTGTTATTTTTACTGGGTTTGATAAGCAACTGCTTGAGAGAGCCTTACACAAACAAATTATTCCGATGCTGTGTGCTTTGCTATTGATGGGGTTGGGGTGTACGGTTATTTTATATTTTTTCAGACAGAAAATCATCGCGCCAATTTCGATGTTATCTGACTGTGCCTTGTGTATTTCAAAGGGAGAGATGTCAACAAAAATTCCTAAACAAAATTCAATTGAAATGTTCAACTTGGCTAAAGCATTAATGTTAGTTAAACATTATATAAAAAGAAATGAGACTTATCGAAGAAAATTGGAAGCGGCAAGCGAGATCATTAAGACCTCTTCACAAGCACGTGAGGATTTTCTTAAAAGCATTCAACAAACTTTGATGCAGCCCCTGAAAGAAATTTTGATTTGTACGGAAATATTGTCCAAGACTGCGCATGGCCAGCCAATGTCGGAAGATATTCAGGACATTGCAATTAAATGTACGGAAAAAATACGAGAGGCTGCGCTTAATATAAAAACGAAGACCTCGGGTTCGCTTACATTATCCTATTGTTGCGTCAATGAGGTTATTACTCAAGTGATAAAAATTGCCCTGCCTGGGAGCTTAACAAAAAAGGTTCGTTTGGTAGCTAATTTATCTGAAGATCTCCCTCCTATGTATGGAGATGTCTTAAAGTTAAAACAAATTCTTCTAAGTTTAATTTCTCAGTCAATTGAAAATTCTCCTGAAAACCAAGAAGTCCTTATTTTCTCAAGTGTTATCGCGTCTGAACAAAACACTAACCTTAAGATTACGATTCAAGATTTTGGCTTTGGCCTGAGTGAAGAAGAGTTGAACACGATTCAAAAAAATGTGGGGTGGGTGGATGAACACAATTTATTTACAACCCTGGATCTCCCCTTTATTGAAAAACTGATTAAAATGCATCATGGACACCTCCATATTGAGAACAAAATATACACGGGGAGAACAGTTGAATTAATATTTCCGCTGCTTACAGAAGAGAATTATTCCATCGAAAAAAATGATAGTAATGTTTATTATTTACAAATAAAGAAATAATAAAAATTATAATTTAAAAAATAAATTAAGACATAATACACTCAAATGGATATAGCTAGGGACAAAGGCTCTTTGGCAAGTCTAGGAAAGTGAGGTAAGCATTTATACGTATTGTTTATGCTGAAATTTATGGCAAAATTGATAGAGTTCTTGGCGCGAAAATGTGTTTCTCAATTGTGAGTTTTTAGGCTGCATTCAAGATTTTTAAGTAGTCCAAAAAATTAGTATTACTTGATAGGTCTGTGGATTGCTTTGGAGGTTGGCTTTTCGCAATTCTTTTGAGATTCTTTCGCGCCAAACTTTTTTTCTGAACTTGCTAACAAAGTTAAATTAAACCTAAATTAGGCAAAGCAATCACCTCTTTGCTATTCTTATACGGTTGAAGGGCTTTTAATGCAAGTAAAGATGAGGTGAAAGATGAAAAAGGTACTGTTAAGTTTAACTACATTAGCTTTGTTAGGAACGAGTGCTGCTGGGTTAGCAGCCCAAATTGTGATTAAAGAAACTCCCATCGTGATTAAAAGGGAAGGGGAGGTTTACATGGTTCCTGCAGGAACTTCTGGAAATTATTATTACTATACCACAGAAGATAAAACTGAATATGTTTGTAGTTCAGTGACCGCTCCTGACTTGGCGGACGTGAAATTCCTACCTCTCAATGTCAGTGTGGGTACCGAAGTACGAGAAGTGCGTTGCTATCCTTCTTCGAGTTTTGTGATACAACCCTAATAAAAAAAATATTTGATGCAGTAAGGCTTCATTGATTTCATTGACTGAATAATGAAGCCTTTTTTAGTTTTTTAATTTAATAATATTAATTTGAACTCCAGGTTGCCCATTGGATCCGAGCGCCTCCAATCTTATAGTAAAAACTTTTTGTTTGATTTTTTGCTAATGTAATGCGAGCAGAACTTGGGATTGTAGATTTTTTTAAGCTAAAGGTTGTTGATTTTAAAATAACCGCTGGATTTAATCCTGCTTCTAAAAACGGACTAAAATTTTCATTGCGGTTAAGCTTGTGATAGGAACTCAAGAGCGAGGTTTTATCCTCACCTTCAGATATAAATTCATTATTTGCAACCATGAGTTCATGATCGAAGTTTGATAAGCCTTGGTTGTTATTGTCCTCAGAATTGTTTAATGCAGTTTGAGTTAGTGGTTCTTGAGTGTCGATAAATGAAGTTTGAGTATCGATATTAGATTTACGTTCGATATCAGAATATGAATGCAATTCCGTTGAAGTTGAGGGTTGAGCTTGTGTTTGTGTTTGGAGTTGCGTTGGAATGGAAGGAGGACTGGGAGGTTGTGGAGACTCAGAAGAGAGATGAGGTGAAGGAGGGGTTTGCAATTCCTCAGCGTGTACAGAGACATCTTCTAAGAAAACCTCTTCAGTAAAGGTTGGTTCTTGTTGTACATCTTTTTGTGCATCCGTATTAGATTCATTAGGGAGGGCTTTAGCCTCATTAAGGACGAGGTTTATTTTAGAGTTTTCTGGAGTGTCTTGAGCGTTTTCTTGGTATTGAGGGAGAGTAATAACAATCGGGCTTGTAGAATTATCAGGGCTATTATTTTGTGAGGTAATCTCAGGGTTTGTGTATGGTTTGGGTTCGGGAGTTTCGATATATTCGATTACGTTCTCTTGTATAGGAAGGGGTTGAGTACTGGCAAGAATAATGGTTTGGTTTTCTTCATAATTAATATTTTTATTGTTTTTATTATTTTTGCTGATAGGGGTGTTACTGCTATCGTTTTGTTCTGTGACCTTTTCAATCATTAAACTTAGATTGTGTTCGTTTTTTAACGTATGAAAAGACGCATTGCAAAAGAAAGACAATGCTACAAAGAGCATAAGGATATTGGTTTTTAAGAAATTTGCTTTGACTTCCATGTATGATATCTCCTTACCTACAGAATGCAAGATTTGAGATTACTGTTTAAAAATATAGTCTTAAAATCTATACTTACTTAAAAAAGCCTTCCATAAGATACCACAACCATGATTATTTGAAATAGAGAACGTTGAAAAATAAATATAATTTGCAGTATGTCAATTCAGGGCTTAAACAATAAAACTTGTGTGAAAAATCAGTGTCAAAGTTAACGATATGATTTATCTGAAGTATTAAAGAGTCAACAGAGTTAAGCATTATGAGTGATAAAAAAGAAAGCCTAGATTCAAAATTAAGTAAAGATTCGGTGGGATCATCAGTGGGATCTTCAACCGGATCTTCAACCGGATCATCAACGGGATTAAAAGATTCAAGAGAAAGAGATACCGTTATTGAACAACGTCCTTTAATTCCCATCGAAAATCTTGTGTTTGAGGGCGGTGGGGTTAAGGGGTTGGTGAATGTGGGGGCACTGCGTGCTTTACATGATAATGGTGATTTACAAAAGGTAAAACGAGTTGGGGGAAGTTCTGCGGGTGGAATTACCGCCATGTTGGTTGGATTGGGTTATACCGTAGAAGAAATCGAACAAGAAATGAGTAAAATGGATTTTACAAAATTCCAAGATTCAGGAAAAACATTTTGGGAAGATGTTCCGCCGCTTGGGAAACTTCAAGGAGGCGTAAAAAAATTAGAAGAACTCATTCGAGTGGCATATAGTAAAAAACATGGTTTGTATAAAGGAGACGTATTTCTTGAATGGGCGCGGGCCATGATAGCCAAAAAATTTGGTGGAAATTCAGACGCAACGTTTGAGGATTTACAGGAAGCAATGCGCCATAATCCGAATATGAAAGACATGATGTTCACCGGAAGTAATATCTCTCAAAACGGAATGCCACTGCAATACTTTGATGCAGAACGTACGCCTAAAGTGCGGATTGCAGATGCAGTTCGTGCCACCATGTCTTTTCCTGGGGCATTCGAGGCGTATGACATCGAAATCAATGGTAAAATATCTACGTTTGTGGACGGAGGCTTGGCCAATAATTTCCCTATGGAATACTACGATGATTTTATTACGGCCGAAGAAAAATTAAATGCTGAAGGGATAAATATTAGCACCTTAGGGCTTAGAGTTGATAATGCAGAAGAAATTGAAAAATACAAATGGAGTTTACGAGAATATGAAGGTCGTGATGTTAGCAGCATTAAAGGATTTTTAGGGGGACTAGTCAAGGTTAAGCTATCCGACAGGGATCAGGTGTATAAACGTGGGTTTAATACGGTACAGATCCCCGATTGTGGTGTTGAAACGCTAAATTTTGAACTCACGGACGCACAAAAAGCGGCATTGATAAAAAGTGGTCGTGATACCACCGTGGATTATCTGTTGGCCTATCGAACCGGCACTTATTCTGGATATAAAGAGTATCCCAATATTATAGAATTTTATAAAGGGAAAAAAGCTGAAGAATTGAAGCACGAAGAAGAAAAATTGATTGAGGAATTAAAATCATTAATTCGGGATACTCGAACAGATAGAAGTCGAGAAGATCAATTAAAAATTCATAAAATTCTGTGGAAGCTTGAGATTGTTGGAAAAATTCTTGCTGTGTACGAGAAGTCAAAAGAACAACAATTGATGGGAAAAGTCTCTGATCTTATTGAATTGCAATTAAGGCATGCAAAACTGACCAATAGTCGACTAAAAAGTGCTTTGGCTGAGAATAAAGCTTATCAAGATACCTTAGAGACAGCATTCTCGACAGTGAATGCAAGGATTGCGTTGTTGGAAAAAGCATTGCAAGGGAAAAACACTCGCAAGCAATTGGAGGCGCTTTTTTCTCGCGTTAAGGACTTTAGCGAACAATTGGTGGATAAAAGAAACACTATGGTGGTTCTGCGACGACAAAATAGAGGCAATCTGCTTGAGATGAAAGATCTTGAATTGCAAATGCTTGAGTTTCAAGTGAACGGTGTAAAAAAATTGAGAGCTGAATTTATAGAAAGCTTGAAACCGCCCGAAGATTTTGTGCAGGAGCTAGGAGGCAAAGAGGGGGTGGATGAACTGATCAGTATGATCTCTGCCGAAATTTCCAATGTCTTAGAAATTCCGCAGCCGAGAAGTTTAGAGGAGTATCATGCCTACTTAAAAGAGCAAGCAGGGGAGGTACAACAAAAATTAGCCAAATTAAAGAAGTTAAACGAAAGTTGTGAAAAACAATTGAAAGACGATGCTGAATTTTTAGAGGAGATGGAATTTGGTAAAGCCGCTTATGGAGATACTCCTGAAAAAATGTTGGAGTTTTCGAACAAACTGGAAGATTTTATTAAGGCCCAAAAAAGTCCTGCGGGGAAAATTTTACGTGGTTTAGCCATTGTGTTAACGGGTGTCGTTCCTGCTCTAGCCTATTATGGAATTAAATGGGTGGCGGGGAAATTTAGCGAAAAAGCAAAAGCTGATTTTGAAGCCTTTGAAAATACGCTACGCACGGATTCTGAAAATTATGTGATTGAAGCTGAAAAATTGCGCGATGAGACAAGAACAATACTTCATGATTGGAAACGGGTGGACGCGTTGGGCAGTGTGGATCGGTACCAAAAATTGATTTCGAGCGTTAAACAAAGAGAAGGGGCAGGGTTTGTGCCGAGTTGGGGGACCTCGCGCGGCACAGTTCAAACCGAATTTTTTAAACTATTAGATCCCGAGGTTAAGCGATCAACGGAAGCATTGACACATGCAAGAACTATGCATGAGGAAAGGGCCAAGAAAATTCAATCAAAATCGAAGGGTGCGACAACCACGGGTGAGGAAACGGGGGTTAAACCTGAACAGCCTTCACGGTCACCCAAACCCGGGAAACCAACGCGCCCCGTTCCTCCTGTTCCAGGAGGAGGTTAAAGGTGTTAAGTCTTGAAATTTGGCAAATTTTGTCAAATTTCAATAACTGTTCACATAGGAAAGTTACCCTGCAAGCTTTGCCACCGCATTATTTAATTCGATAACGGCATCTATTGATTTTTGTAAATTGGCTTGTTCTGCGGTACTCAGGGTCAATTCAATAATTTCTTCAACTCCATTTTTCCCGATTTTTACGGGGACGCCGACAAACAGAGGTTCTTTAACGCCGTATTGTCCAGGCTTTAATTTGGCAGCACAGGGGAGAACTCGTTTTTTATCCTGAAGAAAAGATTCGGCCATCAATAATGCAGACGTAGCAGGAGCATAAAAGGCCGAACCTGTTTTAAGTAGGTTTACAATTTCCGCACCGCCATCACGAGTGCGTTTTACAATGGTATCTAAACGTTCACGCGTAATTCGTCCTTGTTTAACCCATTGCTCCAAAGAAACCCCGGCAACGGTGCTCATTTCGGTTAAAGGAACCATGGAATCGCCGTGGCCTCCTAGGACATACGCCTGGACATCATTCACTGAAACTCCAAATTCCCAGGCTAAAAAGGTACGAAAACGCGAAGAATCTAAAATGCCTGCCATTCCCACAATGTGGGTATCTTTTATTCCAGAGAAATCTTGCAGTACGCGAACCATGACATCGAGAGGATTGGTAACACAAATGACGAATGCGTTGGGGCAATATTGTTTAATGCCAGCGCCCACTGTTTTCATGACTTTGGTATTAATTCCTAAGAGATCGTCGCGGCTCATGCCCGGTTTTCTGGGCACGCCGGCGGTGACGATAGCGACATCGGCATTGGCAATATCTTTATAATCGTTGGTACCGATGATGCTGGCATCAAATCCTTCAACGGGGGCACATTGGGCTAAATCTAAGACTTTTCCTTGAGGGACCCCTTCAGCAATATCGTATAAGACGACATCGCCAAGGTTCCGTGTTAATGCTAAATGTGCGAGGGTTCCGCCAATGTTGCCTGCGCCAATTAAGGCAATTTTAGGTTTAGGCATAAAATATACTCCTTTTTTGGTCGGCAGGGAGATGGTCTTACGTTTACATGGGCGGATAATGCTTGGGATATTCTGCGCCTGCAACACCCGAACGTATGGCTGCTTCTGCTACCGCAGAGGGAACCCGAGTAATTAAACGCGGATCTAAGGGGGTCGGAATAATATAATCGGGGCCGAACGATAAACGCTTGTTGCCGGAATACGCTTTAATAACCGACTCGGGAGTGGGTTCTTTTGCAATGGCTCGAATGGCATGCACAGCCGCAATCAACATTTCTTGATTAATGCGTTTTGCGCGAATGTCGAGGGCGCCTCTGAAAAGATAAGGAAAACACAAAACATTATTCACTTGATTGGGGTAATCACTTCTTCCGGTGGCTAAGATCAAGTCGTTTCGAATTTGATGTGCAAGTTCTGGTTTAATTTCAGGATCGGGATTAGCTAATGCAAATACAATAGGACGGGGTGCCATGGATTTTAACATCTCAGGAGTAAGCAGATCCGCTTCTGAAACGCCTATAAATACATCAGCATCGCGCAAGGCATCGGCCAAGGTTCGTTTATCGGTTTCGACGGCAAAGGCAAATTTGAATGAATTAAGATCTTGACGCCCGGTATGCACGACCCCTTGGCGATCGACCATTAGAAGATTGTCGCGTTTTACCCCTAAGGACATCAATAAACGCATGGCGGCAATGCCAGCGGCTCCGGCGCCCAAACACACAATTTTTACATCGGGAAGGTTTTTTTTCTGTAATTCCAAGGCATTTAAGAGACCGGCGGCCACAATCACGGCGGTTCCGTGTTGGTCGTCGTGAAAGACGGGAATGTTTAATTGTTGAATGAGGGCTTGTTCAATTTCAAAGCATTGAGGGCCTTTAATATCCTCTAAATTGATCCCACCAAAGGTGGGCGAGATGCGAACTACGGTTTCGATAAAGGCTTGAGGATTATCCGCTGCAATTTCAATATCAAATACGTCGATGTTGGCAAAACGTTTGAATAAAACCGCTTTTCCTTCCATTACGGGCTTGCTGGCCAAGGGGCCTAAATTGCCTAGGCCTAAGATAGCGGATCCATCGGTAATCACCGCCACTAAATTGCCTTTAGCGGTATATTTGTAGGCGTCTTCTGGATTTTTTGCTATGGCACGCACGGGTTCGGCGACGCCTGGGGAATACGCCAGAGCTAAATCGGCCTGGCTTTCGGTAGGTTTTGTGATGTTGATGGATAATTTTCCAGGGGTTGGAAAAGCATGATAATCGAGGGCGGCCTGTTTGTTTTGCTCAGATTTGCTTTGCTCAGACTTGTTTTGCTCAGACATAGAAGGTGGATTTCGCTGTGCTGTGGGGGAGGATGATGTCTTATCGATTATCATCAGAAGCGGCTTCATTACCCTTATTTAATGAAAATGCACCAAATTTACCCTTAAAGCGCTCTACACGGCCGGTGGTATCCATGATTTTTTGCTTACCTGTATAAAAAGGGTGGCATTCGTTGCAAACTTCAACGTTGAGATCTTTACATAAGGTAGAATTGGTCACAAAGCTATTGCCACAACTGCATCTAACAGTAATGGGGCAATATTCTGGGTGGATATTGGCTTGCATAACTTCCCCCTTTAGGAAACAAACGGATCTTATAGAAAACTAAGGAGCAGATATTATCGAAAATGGGGTAATAATGCAAGTATGAATATTTTTGTTAGTTTTGTGAATTAAACCTTAAGAATGCCAGTCTTTGGGCTCGCCCATTGCCCATTCTTCAATATGCTCGGGAGCCTTTACTTTAGGCTGTGAATCCCATTTGTAATAGCCCGTCGCCTGATCGTGTACATCCCGAGCTGCTTGCTCGGCATCGGTATACTCCCCCAATTCCAGATCATCAACGCCCAAATAATATTTATTGTTCTTGTCGGTCAAGGGGACTACCCAAAAGACTCCTAATCGTGTTTTTAGATGCCACATTGTCACTCCTTAATAATAAATTACAAAGGATGGCTGGTGAGGCCCTATTTCTAGTTTAGCCTAAGCGCTCAAAGAAGAAAACTGTGATAGACTTTTGCATATGGAAAAAATGCAGGATTCAAAACACCCCATTGGTATTTTTGATAGTGGCATTGGGGGTCTTACGGTGGCTAAAACCATTATGGACCTTCTGCCGCAAGAAAATATCGTCTATTTTGGGGATACCGCTCATACGCCTTGGGGTGATAAATCTCAGGCCGCCATCCAGGCCTATTCCATTAAGATTTGCGATTTTTTGCTGCAGCATCAATGTAAGTGCATTGTCATTGCCTGTCATACGGCGTCTTCGGCGGCCTTTGAATTGGTTCGGGAGTATGTGGGGGATCGGGCCTATATTCTCAATGTCATCGATCCCGTGGTGAATCATATTGGGAAGCACCATGCCAATCGAAAAATTGGTTTGATTGGGACCAAACAGACAGTGCGTTCGAATACCTATAAACGACGGTTAGATATTTTAAAGTTAAATATTGAGTTATCTGCCTTGGCGACGCCCTTGTTGGTTCCTCTTATCGAAGAGGGCTTTTTAAATAATCCCGTCTCGCAATTAGTGGTAACGGAATATCTTTCCCACCCTTCACTTGAAAATATTCATGCATTGATTTTAGGTTGTACACATTATCCGTTGATGAAGCCCTATATTCAGAATTTTTATCAGAATAAAATTGAGATCATCGATGCTTCCGAAATTACGGCAAAAACACTTAAAGCCGAATTGGAATTTCATAAACTATTAAATAAGCAGGAAAAAGCCAGTCGAGTTTTCTTTGTGTCTGATTATAACGAATTTTGCAGTCAAACCACCCGATTCTTTTTTGGGGATAAGATTGAATTACTTCCGTATCCATTATGGGATTTAACATAAACGCAATAAGGCAATAAGGCAATAAGGCAATAAGGCAATGAAGCAATAAGGCAGTGAAGAGGCAATGATCATGGAATTTTTGATGCGAGTGATAGTATTGATGCGAGTGATATTAGAGTTATTCAGGAACAAGGTATTGACGGTGTTGTTGTTTGGAAACCTTTTGCTTCGGAAGCTGTTGCTTGGAAAATTGTTACTTGGAAGCCGCTTGCTTGGAAATCGGTTACTTGGAAACTTGTTGCTTGGAAGTATTCTGTTTGTAAGCAGTTTGGCTGTGAATGCTGAAATTAAGACAGAACAAGCCCTGACGCCGGTTATGTTGTTTCAAGAGGCCATTCGCACGGGTCAATTGGATAATGTGAGGACGATGTTAGCCCAAAAAATGATGGATCCCAATCAAACTTTTGAGGGTGGGGTCACTCCTTTGCATGTTGCGGTGATTAATAATCATGAAACCGTCGCGGCAGTGCTTATTCAAGCAGGCGCGAAAGTCGATGCTCAGGATGCTTCAACGTTTGCTACTCCCTTGCACCTTTCCGCTGTTTATGGCCGAAATTCTTTGGCTAAACTTTTGATCCAAAAAGGGGCGAATGTTAATGCTTTGATGAAAATGGGCATTACGCCTTTAATGGTGGCCACTCAATTTGGTCATCCGCAAACCGTTGAACTTTTGTTGAATAACAAAGCCAATGTCAATCAAGCCGATGAAGAAGGCTTCACTGCCTTGCATTTTGCCGCTCAAACTGGCGATGAAATTACAGCTCAATTGTTGATTAAAAATGGGGCACGATTGGATGCACGAGATAGGATGCATGCAACACCCTTAAGTGTTGCAACAGAAAATAAAAAAGCAGGAATGGTACGGTTGTTATCAAATTCTGAAAATTTGCAGCAAAAGCGGTGAGCATGAAGTAGCCATATTGTTATTCATTAATAGTACTTTAAATATAGGGATATACGAAAGTCATGTTTATTATTTCCTTAAACTACAAAAAATCGCTTGAAATTGTAGATAAGCATCTGGCTGCTCATCGAGACTTTCTAGGTGAATGCTATAAAAAGAATTTTTTTGTAGTTTCCGGCCCTAAAAATCCAAGAACGGGAGGGATTATTGTTTCGCAGCTAAAAGATAAAGATCAATTGCAAGCAATTATTACACAGGATCCTTTTTATATTCATGAGGTGGCCGATTATGAAATAATCGAATTTAATCCGACCAAATATCATACCGAGTTTGCGACCTTTATTGAAGAAATATAATAAAATCATAACAATAGAATGACTGTCGTGGCCGCTTGACACTTATCTGCGTCATATGATAATTTTGTAGTCTTATTTTTCATATAGCTTTAACTATTAACTTGGATTAATTTGGAGAAACTTATGTCAGCATCCGCCGCCGCAGTTGAAAGTGCAACCTCATCCGATGGGATAGGAGCGCCAAAATCGATTACAATCACTCATGATCATGAATTTATTACCGTAGTTGTTCAGGGAAAGGCGGAATTTCATTTAATTGGGATGAATGATTGTTATTTCATTAAAGTTCAAAGTAAAAACAATAGCAATGCTTTCCTTGAAACAATTGTGATAAGCGCAGATAAAGTAAATAAAGCTGAAAATAAGTGTAAAAATATTCTTCGGGCTAAAGCCGAATTTCTCTCCTGGTGTGTTCAGGGGAAAGCTAATGCTGCGCAGGCTGTGGTAAAGGTACAACTTTTGGGTTCTAATCTGGATTTTGGAGTGCAAGTAAAACTAGGAAATGAACAATTTGTTATGGTTGGAACCTTTTTAGAAAATGGGTTGATGAAAACAAGATCCGTTCAGATTTCTCATGGGAATGATATAGACACATTGAGTTGGATGCGTTTACTCGTTGCTCTTAAAACCAAAGTGACAATAGAGAATAAATCTGCTGCAGATTCTGCAGCTGCGCGCATCGATGCAGCTGCGCCCGCTGCGGCTGTGCGCACCGATACAGAAAGAAAAGGCGCCGGTGATGCTGCATCTGCCGCAGCGGTCCCTGAGTCGGTTAGGCCTGAAGACGCCGCTAAATCTGCACCTGCCCCGGCTCCTGTGGCTGCACCCGCTGCCTCAGCGGCTGTAGCACCCGCCGTTGCACCTACTGCCGCCGCGGGAGCACCTGCCGCTGCTTTAGTATTTTCAGGGCAGAGAGTTGCTGATGACGTATCATCACTTAATTCTGTCTTGGTTGCTGGACCTGATGATGACGCTCAAGCGCTCGTTCGCCTTCGCCGCTCCGTTGAATTAACAAATCAGTCTTAGATAATACCGTAGTCCCGTATCAGATACTTGGGAAGGACCTGAAGCAAGACATGAAAAAGCCTTGCAGTATTTTTATGAAAACTTTCC
>Ga0207154_1049_pt1 | contig 14729 bp, 15 predicted proteins | sample Alteio_BWMinHeat_28_FD_153576 | JGI IMG/M metagenome (GOLD analysis project Ga0207154, IMG submission 153576) | Enriched cells from forest soil in Barre Woods Harvard Forest LTER site, Petersham, Massachusetts, United States -... | ecosystem: Environmental > Terrestrial > Soil > Temperate forest >... | reverse complement strand
CCGGAAGACGTACAGCTTGCGAAGGATGCCGGGGCGGATTTTGGCGTCGCTGCGAATTTCAGGTGGGTGAATCTTGAGAAGGCGAATGAGGTCGGACTGTTTTATCTGCCAGGAGTTGGTATGCTGGAACGATTCAACGATCTTATCACCGGCGATGAAAGAAGTCCCATCAGTGGAAAAACTGTTCACGAATTGTTAGGTGGCGAAGGCATTGCAACTCTAAAAGTGCATCCCGGCGCATCGACCGATCTGATTGATGTGATCAACGCAACCATCATGAACGATTATCAGCGCAAGCAAGGTAAAATACAATTCGTTGGGCTAGAGCCAAGCGAAGTGATGGAAAAGAATTTCGGCCTCGCCGACATCGGTGCATTCGCAAAGAAAGAAAATGTAGTGATGCTGGGCGGCACTTATCCTTATGTGGTGTCGGACAGCAAAGGCGGTTTACGCAATCTTATCCAAGAAAAGAACTGGGACGGTATCGCCGCACTGACTGGTTACGCCATGGCCGTTACGCATGGCCAACAGCCGCCGGAATTGCCATTTGATCTGCGCTCGGCGGCAAGAAATTCTACAACAAGCATCGCAAAATTTTAGGAGGTTACCATGTCTACAGACGCTTCAAACGCCGCCGTTGTTTTGGCAACCGAGATGACCGTCGAGAAAACTCTTCCGGCGGATTGGCAGCAAGCTAACCTTGTTGGCCGTGTCATGCTGCCGGGCGTCGGCCCTGCTGTGGTGTATGTCAATGCCGACGGTAATGTCATTGATATTACGCGCTCCTATGCCACCACGCGCGATTTATTTGAAGAAGCAGACCCGGCTGCGGAGGCCAGACGTGCTAGCTTGACGGGAACGAACATTGGCAAAGTGGCCGATATTCTTGCCAATTCTTCGGCACGGGATAAAAGCAAGCCGTATCTTCTTTCTCCGGCGGATTTCCAAGAGATCGAAGCGGCAGGCGTGACGTTCGTGCAGTCGCTGGTCGAGCGTATGGTCGAAGAAGCCGCCATGAAGGAAATAGCGCCCAAGTCCGGCGAAAAAATAGATCAGGCCAGACTCGATGAAGTGCGTGAGCGCATCCGGGGAGAAGTGAAAGAACTGGTCGGCAAGGATTTCGATTTCTCTAAAATCGTGCCGGGTTCCGAGCAAGCTGAAACCATTCTCCGCCTTATGAAGGAAAAGGGAATCTCCACCATTTATCCTCAGGTAGGCTTAGGTAAGCGCGGCGAACTTTTTTCCAAGGCATCGGTTGGCCTGTCCGTGGGACACGGCGCACAGGCGGGTTATAGCTCGCATGGGGATTGGACGAATCCGGAACCGGAAGTGGTGCTGTTTGCCAATTCCAGCGGCAGGGTTATCGGCGCGGCGCATGGTAATGACGTAAACGACCGCTACACGGAAGGGCTGTCGGCGCTTTATTTGCACGATGCGAAGGTCAGGAACGGAAGCACGGCCATCGGCCCGTTTGTACGACTTTTCGATAATAAATTTACGTTGGAAGATGTCAAAAAGACAGAGGTTGGTTTGGAGGTAACGGCTGCTGATGGCACTGTTAGATTCAAAGGAACAAATAATATGGCCAAGATCAGCCGCAGCCCGGAAAATATCATGGCACAGGCTACGGGCCCTGAGCACCAGCGCCCGGACGGGCTTGCGGTTTTCCTGGGAACCATGACCATCCCGCTCAAAGACGAGAAGGGCGATACCTTTACCCATAAGGAAGGTGATGTTGTGAGAATAGGATCGCCGCAGCTTGGTTACATTACCAATGTCATGCTTCCGGCAGAAAAGGTGCAGGGCTTAGAAAAAGGGCCGCTGGACTTGGCCAGAAATCTTGCAGGCCGTGGTGTGCTAACCGCGCAGGGACAAGGTGAGGGTGTTGCACGCCCAGCTCAACGTAGTGGTAGGGTATAGTCATTAGCGGTTGGGATTATCCGATGGTGCAAAAACAGCCGATTAAAATGCTGTGTATTGGTGAGCCGCTTAAGGAATATGTGGCCACATGCCAGCCGGACGGCCAGCTTACCGACGAAAGACTTATCGGTTTTGCCGGTGACGTCGCTCCCAATATGGCCTCGTACGCTAAAATGGCGGCGAGAGAATTTGACGTACCTTGCACAATAGATGTGTTGACAGCGCTTGGTGCCCAAGGCGATGCGCCTAGCGACGGCGCGATTAAAGATTTGCAAGACCGCGGGCTTGGCATTCATCTCTATACGAAAAGATTTGCCAATAAAAGCATGGGAACCGTCACTAATCTCAAAACTCCTGACGGAACCCAGGCAGCAGAAAAAGTACGTCTGGATCGCAAGGATTCCGCGTTCAGAGATTTATTGAATGACGCCACCGACGACGACCTTCGGCGCATGGCAAAAGATTATACTCATATCGTGGTATCGGGCATTCCACTTGCCTGTGTGCGCGAGCGCGCGAAGCTGGTCAGGTTATTGCAATATGCCAAGGAGAATGTTCCTCCGGCTAAAGTTATCGTCAGCACCAATCTTCGCCCCTCGAACTGGCAGATGCCGGACAATGAGCATGTAGACGGGATTAAACCGGCTGATCCTGCATGGAAAGAAAAAGCACGGCGCTGGCTGGATGAAATTATTCCCATGGCGGATACGTTGGTTGCCAATTTTACTGATGAGAAAAATCTTCGCGGCAGCACTGAGCCGACACAGACGGCAAAAAACTTGCGGCGTCTTAATCCAAAAGCGGAAATCGTTCTGACGGATGATGATAAACCCATTCAGCTTATGTATCATGACGGCAAGCGAGACGTTGCCACGAGCATGCACATACACCGTGCCGAAAAAGTGGTCGATACCGTAGGTGCGGGAGACTCGTTAGCCGCTACCTATGTTTTTGCCAGAGAAGCGGGCTATAGTCCCGTGCAGGCAGCACGATTCGGCACCTATGTTGCATCCCAAGTGGTAGGCTTTGACGGCGCATTGCCGAAAGTGGGCGAGCTGCTGTCGTTTACCCTGCCTGGAGTGCGTGCTTCGGAGATCACAGCCCATCCAACAAGGCCTTAGGGGCAATAAATTCAAAAAACGCCGCGCTCCTGATAGGCAAGAATAAAATAATAGCACCGAGGCCGATAGGCCGGAAGTTTCCCCAAGTTAGCCGGACGTGCACCGGCCAACAGGTAAAGGCACGGGCGAGGTCGTCGAGGCCGAGGTCAGCGAGTAGAGCGATCATCGAAGTCATACAACCGGCGCTGTAATCCTGCCCACTGCTTCCCCTATGCTTCCCCGAAATGTATGCCGGTTTGCCATTAAAATAAAGTCAAATATCTACTTGAATAATATATTAAATATGGTGGGCGGCAGAGGGCTCGAACCTCCGACCTCTACGGTGTGAACGTAGCGCTCTGACCAACTGAGCTAGCCGCCCTTTCTCGTCATCACCCGAATCGCTAAGCGATTCTAGAGCCTACCCTAGCGAAGGCTGGGGGTGACCAACATAGGACTGAATGACCTTAGAATTCCTTTCCCCTTCGCCAAGGCTCTCGCCGCGCTGACGCGCTGGCGCAGCGGGTCGGCGGACAAGGCGGAATTCAGGCCATGACGGAGAAAATATAGATTGGGCAGAATAGCGCTCCATCCCCATATTTACAATCTTTTCATCAAAAGGTGTTAGGATTGCACAAAAACTAAGGAGGCAGCGATGGCCAAAATCAAGGTCAAAAATCCCATCGTCGAGATTGACGGCGATGAAATGACGCGCGTCATGTGGAAGCTGATTAAGGACAAACTGGTCCTGCCTTGGCTCGATATCGACCTTAAATATTTTGATCTTTCTATCCACAACCGCGACGCTACCGAGGATAAAATCACCATCCAGGCTGGCGAGGCGATCAAGCAATACGGCGTCGGCGTTAAATGCGCCACCATCACGCCCGACGAAGCGCGCGTCAAAGAATTCGGCCTTAAGAAAATGTGGAAATCGCCTAACGGCACTATACGCAATATTTTAGACGGCACCGTATTCCGCGAACCCATCATCTGCAAAAATGTACCGCGTCTGGTTCCCGGCTGGACGCAGCCCATCGTCATTGGCCGCCATGCTTTCGGCGATCAATACCGAGCCACCGATTTTGTCATCCCCGGCGCAGGAAAATTAGAGATGATTTTTACCCCTAAAGACGGTGCGCCGCAGATGCATGAGATTTTCGACTTCCATGGCGCGGGTGTTGCCATGGGCATGTATAACCTCGACGAATCGATCGCAGGCTTCGCGCGCGCTTGTTTTAATTATGCGTTGGCGCGCAAATACCCGGTTTATCTCTCGACCAAAAACACCATCCTCAAAGCCTATGATGGCCGCTTTAAGGATATTTTTCATGCCATATTCGATGCCGAGTTCGCCGAAAAATTCGACAAAGCCGGGCTAACCTATGAACATCGGCTCATCGACGACATGGTGGCGATGGCGCTCAAATGGCCGGGCGGCTTCCTGTGGGCGTGCAAGAATTACGACGGCGACGTGCAGTCTGACACGGTGGCGCAAGGCTTCGGCTCGCTTGGCCTCATGACCTCGGTGCTGATGACGCCGGACGGCAAAATCGTCGAAGCCGAGGCGGCGCACGGCACGGTGACGCGCCATTTCCGCCTGCACCAGCAAGGCAAGCCAACCTCGACCAATCCCATCGCCTCGATTTTCGCCTGGACGCGTGCGCTTTCCTATCGTGCTAAGTTCGACGACACGCCGGAGGTGGCCGTCTTCGCCGCCAAGTTGGAAAAAACCTGTATCGATACGGTGGAGGCCGGGTTCATGACCAAGGATTTGGCTGCCCTCATCGATCCTGATCAGAAATTTCTTACCACCGAGCAGTTTTTGGCGAAGGTAGAGGAGAGGTTGGGGGAATAAACTTCAGCGCTACATTACCACTGAGACATCCGTACGGTTATGCCGTACAATACATTATGCTTATCGGAAAATTCCGGCATAAAGGGCTTAGAGCTTGTGACGAATTTACTTACTTCAGCTTCCCCCTTCCGCCTTCGCTCGATTGTACAAATTGTTCTCACTGTATCCAGGCGGAGCTTCGTCGGACAAGTGAGGGAGGGCAGCTGAGAACAAGCGCGAAGCGCGCCGCTCGAAGCGGGAGGGGCACAATTTTACCCCCCACGACTCGCGCTTAAGTCCAATTGGACTTGCGCTCGTCTGCTCCCCCTCAAGGGGGGAGCTATAAGGAAACAAACCTCAGCGCCACGCCGTTGTTACAATAGCGCAGGCCGGTAGGCTTGGGGCCGTCCTCGAAGACGTGTCCCTGATGGCCGCCGCAGCGAGCGCAATGGTATTCGGTGCGTGGGATGATCATCTTGTAATCGGTTTTGGTTTCGACATGGCCGGGCAGCGTATCATAAAAACTTGGCCAGCCGGTGCCGCTGTCGAATTTGTATTTCGAAGGAAATAAAGGGAGATCACAACCAGCGCAGGCAAAAATGCCCTGGTGTTTTTCCTCATTGAGCGGGCTGGTGAAGGGATGCTCAGTGCCTTCCTCGCGCAATACGTCGTACTGTTCCGGCGTCAGCCGCTTTTTCCATTCGGCATCGCTTACATTTATTTTCTCAATCGTCTCGGCCATAACCATTTTTATCCTCCCGCATGCGAAGATGAAGGAAGCCAGTGCCAGCTTTATAAATTCACGCCTTGGCATATCTCTTGTTGATCCAATAATCCACCGACAATTTACCGGGCCCATAAAACAAAATCATGCCAAGCAGCATCGCCCAGTAGGCGTGCTCAATATTGTTATCATAGGTAAAATTGATGACCGCCGTCATGGCCAGAAGCGGCAAGGTGGCCAGCCGCGCCGCCAGACCAATAGTCAACAACACTGGGCAGGCCAGTTCGAACGTCGTGCTGGAAACGGCAGCCAGCCACGGCGACAGTACGGGCACGGAAAATTCATGGGTAAATAGATAGATCGTATTGCCCCAATCGGAAATCGATACAAGGCCCGACGCCCAGAATACACGTGCTATCCACAGACGCACAATCAGCATCATAATCGGACCGGCCAACGCTAGAAGATAAAGTAATTTCAAATAGTTGCGTATGAGAAATTGCATAGAAATCCCCTGTTCAATCCTGTGAGCGCCACAGGCGCTGCACAGGATCCTCTTAGTTCAACCTATCCTGCGCAATCGCTTACGCGATTTGCAGGATTTAATAATAATATCAGGTATTTTATAAAATGATTGTAAATTCTTGCTATGGGTGTAGGAATAGCCCGCTGACTCTGGAACGTCTCCGGAGTTATTTAATCTAATGATAACAATTTTAGGGAGTTTAACTTATGAATAAGATGCTTCTCTCCGCCGCTCTAGCCGGCGTTTTTGCTGCTGGCGTTGCTGCTTCGGCACAGGCCCAGGATACGTCTGCTAAAGTAAAGTGTTATGGTATTGCTCATGCTGGCAAGAATGATTGTAAAGCTGCTGACGCTTCGCACTCTTGCAAGGGCCAGGCTAAAGTGGATAACAGCAAGGTTGACTTCATGCTGGTCGCCGACAAGGCTGCTTGCGATGCCGCTAAGGGCAGCACCGAAACTCCGAAGATGTAAGAGTTAGCGTTTATGAGATAAAGCCCGCTGGCTAATTCCGGCGGGCTTTTTCGTCATTATACTTCTTCACCTCTCCCGTTTACGGGAGAGGTCGATTTCTGTGCAGCGACAGCGTAGCAGAAATCGGGAGAGGGCAGTTTTCTTCTTCCCCTCTCCCGTCACGCCTTCGCCCTTTGGGCTACGGCGCGACACCCTCTCCCGCGAGCGGGAGAGGGGAAGAAAAAAGTGCGTATGGCATTGTTTTATGAGCAATTGTTTCACTTATCCATCTCTCGGCTTCGGGCTTGGTTTGCGCACGCCACATTACGACCTGATTCTTGAGCAACGCCCGAAAAGCACCGACTGGTTCGAGATTATTTCCGAGAATTTTATCGAGGCGCATAAAGGCTATTGGGATTTCCTGGCCGATGTGCGCCGGGATTACCCTATCGTCATGCACGGCGTCGGCATGTCCATCGGATCGACTGATCCGCTCAATCTAGATTATTTGAAAAAACTTAAAAAGCTGGCTGATTTCCTTGATCCGCCATGGCTCTCCGACCATCTGTGCTGGACCGGCGTACAGGGCAAAAATACGCACGATTTATTGCCGGTTCCCTATACGAAGGAAGTGCTGCGCCATATCACCGGCAGGATACGGCAGGCGCAGGACGTATTGGAACGGCATATCCTTTTCGAAAATCCATCCACCTATCTTGAGTTTATAGATTCACAGATGCCGGAATGGGAATTTCTGGCGTGTCTAGCCGAACAAGCCGATTGTGGCCTATTGCTCGATGTCAATAATGTTTATGTCAGCGCCTTTAATCATGGCTATGACGCCAAACGTTATATCGACGCTATCTCGCGCGAGCGCATCGCGCAGATTCATCTGGCCGGGCATAAAAATTACGGCGCGTACATTATTGACACGCATGATGATCATGTCATTGACGAGGTATGGCGACTGTATGAATATACAGTGCAGACTAAAGGCCAGATCAGCACGATGATTGAATGGGATGATAATATTCCCGAATTTGATGTGCTGGCGGCGGAATTGGATAAAGCCCGCCTCGCCGCGCAAAATGTTAGGAAAGCAGCATGATTATCCCCGCATAAGCCCGCTTTAGCGGGCGCATTGCGGGGTCTGGTATGAGGTAAGTGTGAAACGTAAGAAGGGTGGAATTATATGTAAAACCGTGACCGGACCCCGCCATTCGGCGGGGATGGAGGCGGCATGAGTGCATTTCCAAGATTACTTGACGAATTTCACACCGCGATTTTGACTGGCGATACGACGTCCGCCGCTGAGTCTATCAAAAAAAATACGCGCATTGCGCCTGAAGAACAACTCGCCATTTTCATCGAAGGCTACCGCATCCGGCTGACGCAGGCCATCCGTTCCGATTATCCAGCGTTGCTGGCGTTGCTTGGCGATAAAATTTTTGATGCCCTGGCGCTTCAGTATATAAAAAACCATCCGCCGATGGGTTTCAATCTTGATCGTTATCCGCACGAGTTTGCTGCGTTTATGCACGATAATAGGGACGATGGATTTGCTGCTGAAATAGCCGCGTTGGAAGGCATGATTGCCGAGGTGTTCATGATGGAAGAAAGTACACCGCTTACTCCATCAGCGTTGACTGGGCTGACGCCGGAAGATTTTGGTAATCTTGTATTGAAACCGCGAAACGCCTCGCGGTTGCTGGCGTTCGATTATCCCGTGGATGACTGGCTTGCTGCCCAGCGTGCCGGAAATATTCCGTCCCGGCCGGAAAAGGGAGCGACCTTTTTGTATGTCTATCGCCATCAGAATAATGTCCAGCGCGTAGCATTGACCGAAGCGGCCTATAGTTTACTTGGCCGATTATTCAACGGATTATCCGTCGGTGAAGCGCTCGATGTTCCCGCCCATACTGAATCCATCGCCGCCAACCTTCAATTATGGTTCGCCGAATGGATGGAAAAAGGATTTTTCCGGTCTCCGTCATTGCGAGGAGGCGAAGCCGACGCGGCAATCGAGTAGCAGCGCGTCTGTGGCAAGCCACTTCGTGGCCTCGCAATGGGACTTACTGCATCTGCCGTTCTTGGGCGCGGCTAAACGCATCGGGCTCAGCATTATTCGGAGTGAGGCCGAACGAGACGCCGCTCCGTCCCACCGGCTGCATCTGAAAATTGGCGGAAGGTTGGCTGCCGTCATCGGCGACATGCGGGAAGGGGATTTTATCATCGGGATCGGAGAAATTAGCGGCAGCTTTATTGCCGGTAATATTTTCGATTTCCAGGGCGGCGGCGCCATGAATTCCAAACGCGGCAATCAACGCTATAGTAATGGCAAGGCGAAATAGTGGCATAAAAATCTCCTGTCAATTTAACTGACGAGCTAAATTATACCACATTTGCTACACGAACCAATAGAGATTTATCGGCAGTGTTGCTGCTCATTTTTTCTAAGCCGTTCTTCTAATATACACCTCAGCTCATGGCGTTGAGAGGGATATATTCTTAATACGTCTTTGTAACGGCGTATATTGTCATCCCGCCTGTCTTGTTGATCTTGGAGATCAAAATCTTGTCCAAGATTATCACACGTCATGGCAAGTGTTTCAAGAGTATTTAGGGCATCTAACCCAGCCTGTGGCGTGTTTCGCCAATGCTCTGCAGCTATTTCCAATTGTCGCGTTCGACTGGTTGTTTCGTTACTTTCAGGCATTTGAAAAATAAGCTTCTCTATTGTTGCCCCTTCGCCTTTTTAATCTGCTCCACCGCCGCTTTAATCTTAAGCGCCAGCAAGGCTTTGCCATATTTTGCCGTCGCCTGGCTGGGGTCGCCCATTGCGCCATTGATGGGGAAATCTTTTGCCGTATAATGCTTGATGAGAGCAGGGCGCACGCCTTTTGGGTTAATCGCCATCACTTCAGCGGCATCCATAAACCCGGCATGGGCGGCAGCATTTTCGACGCCAAGTTTTTGCGCCTTGATGAAATCCTCGGCGCCATTGGCAGCGTAATAATCGCCGACATGCAGCACAGTGATGCCTTCATCTTTCCATTCGCTATTTAGTTTTTCGGCCACTTGTTTTTGCACTTCCTGGTTACCGCCGTGATCGCCGATGAAGCAGATATGCCTGAAGCCATGCTGCTTGAAGCTGCGCGCCGCGTCTTCAAGAATCATAGCGAATCCGTCGTCGCGCAGTGAAATCGTTCCGGGAAACATCATATGTCCTTGAGGCGGGGTGATACGGCCTTCCGGAACATAGGCGATGACCGGCGCGGCCAGCGCATTGCCGAGCCGGCGTGCGATCTCGCCGGAGGTATAGCGTACGATCCAGTTATGCTTGCCGATGGCAATGTGCGGGCCATTCTGTTCGGTGCCGCCGCTCGGGATGATGATGGTGTCGGTGCCTTTATCCATCCTCGCCTTGACTTCCGGCCAGGTCAGATCTTCGAGGTAGAAAGAATCGGGATCAGCCCATGCTGGGCATGGCGTGGCAAGGAAGAGAAGAAACAGGGCGACAAGGATTTGGTTCATAGCTTCACGAAGCATATTTAAGGACAAGGTTATGTAATTCCATGGCGATCTGCGCGCCTTCCCGGCCGCCCATGCCGCGCATGTTATTGCTGAGGATGACCTGCAATACTTCGATATGTTTCTGCACGATGGTATGATGCGCCCGATTATTCGGCTGAAGCCGGTTGCGGCAGAACAGGTAGAGCTTGTAGGCGACTTCCGCCGCCCGCCCGTAACCGAAAGTTCCGGCGCGCGAATTGATGGCCAGCGCCACCTCGCTGATATCATTGGCCGCGTTGCCGGTCGTTTTTCCCTCGACCATTTTTTGATGCAACGCTTTCATCTCGGCCAGGTCTTTTTTTACCCATTGCAGCGAGTAGGCAGTATTGGCGTCGATCGACGCCTGCGCCTCTTTCAGTACCGCTGGGGTAATCAGCGCCTGTAGGCTCTGGCTTTCCCCCAACTTCTGCTTTAGCGAAAAATCGGGCGTCCATAGTTTGGGCGTGTCTCCGATAAGGTTTCCGGCGGCTTCCTTGGGCGAATGGGGTTGCGGCGTGATGGTAAGCGTGCGGCGATTACTTACACCCGGTGGCGGCGTGCTTTTATACCGCCGATCAGGACCGACGAAACTTGGCGCGGCGACGAAATAACGCGGTTTTTCAATGAGGCGCTCCAGACGGTCATAGATGGTTTTTGCGGAGAAGGGCTTAACCACGTATTCATTGATGCCGGTGTCGCGCGCCATGGCGACGTCGGCGCGTTCGGCGCGGCCGGTCAGCATGATAATAGGCAACGTCGGGTTGGGCGAGACGACGCCGCGACGTATCTGGGTGATGAGCGCGAGGCCATCGAGATGGTGAATATTCCATTCTGTGATCAGGAAATCAAAAAGTTTTTGCTGAAGGAGATCGCGGGCGTCAGCACCGCTGCGCGTCATCTCCACATTGGGAAACCCCATGTTCTCAAGCATCATCTTGAGAACCCCGGCCAATTGTTGATCGGCGTCAGCTACCAGGATGCTATAATTTTGCAATGGATTCGGCAATTCACGTTTCATGTGATATCAATGCACCAGCGTGTGGATGGAGGCGGCGTATTCGCAGTCACCAAGCACGGTGGCGCAGCGGCGGATTTCGGCGACCATCAAACGGTAGCCGGCGGCGTTGCTAGCATTGATTTTTATCAGTTCAGCCAGCGCCAATTGCACAATGGACAGGTGGCCACCAACGTTAACATTACCGGCGATGGCCAATGCCAACGGCGCATCGCTGGCGATATGTTCCTTGTTTTGCACGGTAACGATGCCTTCTCCATCAGCCAGGCGTTGCATGGTCTTGCGCCAGGTGGCCAGCTTGCGGCAGGCGCCTTCAATGAAGTCATCCCCGTCCAACAGGAGGTTTTTTGCCTCGGATGGACGCATCTTGCCGGTAAAAACAGGATTTTTCCGTACGCGGTCGAACGCCTGCCCTATGGAATCTTGTTCGGTCAGCGTCTGCAAAAGCCGTTCGGCTGCCTGCAATGCCGGTTCGGCATCGGCCAGTGCGGCTTTGGCGCGGCCGGAGAGCGAAAGCGGCTGGTAACGAGCCTCTCGCCGGTCAAGATCTTCGAGCGGCAAGGCCAGCAACGACGAGGCCGGAGAAAAGGAATATGTGGTATTTTGCACCATGCGGCTACTATTCTATGGCAGAGTTGACTAAAAAATGTTTAATTAGCGGCGTTTTTCATCGCTACCGAGTGTTTCATTCCAAGATTTCATCAGCCAATGACAAAACAACCTATTGAAATAAAGAAAAAACATCCGTGGGACGATACTATCCGTACCCTGTTGCTTGCTTTTCTGCTGGCGATTGCCTTCCGCAGTTTTGCCTTCGAACCGTTCCATATTCCTTCCGGATCGATGAAAAGCACGCTGCTGGTGGGGGATTACCTCTTCGTCTCCAAATACTCCTATGGTTATAGCCGGTACTCGTTTCCGTTCGGCCTGCCGCTATTCAAAGGGCGCGTCCTTGAGTTCCAGAAGCCGCAGCGTGGCGATGTCGTGGTCTTTCGTGAGCCGTCGCATCCGCGCGTCGATTTCATCAAGCGTATCATCGGCCTGCCTGGTGACCGTATCCAGCTCAAGGATGGCATCGTCTATATCAACGATGTAGCGTTGAAACGGCAGCCTTTGGACGAATTCGCCGACGACGAAGATCCGAACCATGTCAACTCCATCCCGCGTTTTACCGAAACGCTGCCAGACGGCAAGGTCATCACCATCCTCAAGGAGCTGCATCCTTTGACGCCGGAGGGCAATAACACGCCGATCTATGAAGTGCCGCCCAACTATTATTTCATGATGGGCGACAACCGCGATCATTCCTACGACAGCCGTTTTGCCAGCGGCGTCGGTTATGTGCCAGAGGAAAATATCGTCGGCCGCGCTGAAATGATTTTCTTCTCCGTCGATGGCAGCTTTGAATGGGCCAACCCGGTCAGCTGGTTTTCGGCGATGCGGTTCGGGCGGTTTTTTAAAGTCATTGAATGATGGACGTACTTGAGCAACGCATCGGTTATCATTTCCGCAACAGCGCTTTATTGAAATTGGCGCTGACCCATCCCAGCGTTGCCAAAACACAGAGCAACCAGCGGCTGGAGTTTTTGGGGGATGCTGTGCTCGGCCTGGTGGTGGCGCGCATTCTCTATGATTTATATCCGATAGAGCAGGAAGGCGAACTGGCGCGCCGCCATGCGGCGCTGGTGCGTGGCGAGACGCTGACGCAGGTGGCGCGTGACATCGAACTGGGTGCGGTCCTGCATATCGGCGCATCCGAAACACAGGGTGGCGGCCGTGACAACGCCTCGAACCTGGAAGATGCCTTGGAGGCGTTAATTGGCGCCATGTATCTCGATGGCGGCATGGAAGCAGCGGAAGCGTTCATCGCGCCGCGCTGGACGGAATTGGCGCAGCGCGCCGCCGCGCCGCCCAAAGACGCCAAGACGGCATTGCAGGAATGGGCGCAGGCGAGGGGGCTGCCAGTTCCTACCTATACGCTGGTCGAATCCACCGGCCCGGCGCATGCGCCGCTTTTCACCATCGAAGCCGCGGTGCAGGGTTACCCTTCCGCAGAGGCCAAAGCCGCCAGCAAGCGCTTTGCCGAGCAGACAGCGGCGGGGATGCTGTTGGAGAGACTAGAAAAATAGTGTTGAGATTAGCATATACTAATATTAGCGCTTACCGAGCAGTTGCTCCAGCTCCTTGCGCGACGCAATGCCGATAGCTTTTATCATCGCACCTTTGTCGCCGATGACGATTTTTTTCTGCCCTTCGCGCTGGACGACGATGACCTGCGAGATTTTAACCGACGCGCTTTCTTCTTCCCACGCTTCGGTTTCTACAAACGCCGCGTAGGGCAGTTCCTGCTTCAGCTTGAGAAAAATCTTTTCGCGCGTCGCCTCAGCGGCGAGCAGGCGCAGTGAAATATCGCTTATTTGATCTTCGGGATAAAGAAACGGCCCCTCCGGCATTTTTTCCGCCAGGTATTTTTTGACATCGTCAACGCCATCACCTTTTAACGCCGAAATCATAAAAATACGCTCAAACAGCCCGAACACATCGCAGGCTTTATGCCATAGTCTTTTAATTTCTCGGCCTTGCTAACCAGATTTCCCCTGCCTTTAGATAGTTTGTTGACGGCATCGTCATAGCTGGTTTGCAGCATCCCGATCCGGCTGCCGATTTTATTCATGTCTTCGATAAAGCCAACGAACTTATCATAGAGCGTGGCGGCGTCGGTGGCGATCTCCTGCGCGTGTTTATTCTGCCGCTCGATGCTCCATATCGACGCCACCGTGCGTAGCGTGGCAAACAGCGTCGCCGGGCAGACGATGACGATACGCTTGCCCCAGGCATAGCTGTGCAATTCATTGTCCTGCTGCACGGCTACCGAATAAGCGCCTTCGATGGGCATGAACATGAGCACGAAATCAGGCGTCCCCAGTTTTTCATTATCCTGGTAGCGTTTTCCCTCCAGCCCGTTAACGTGCGTCCGGACGGATTTCAGGAAATTTTTAAGGTGGATATTTTTTGTTGTTTCATCCGGGGCAACTGAATAACGTTCATAATCGAGCAGCGATAGTTTGGCATCGACGATAATATGCTTGTTGTCGGGAAGCCTGATGATGACGTCCGGCTGCTGCCGACTGCCGTCGGCGTTGATAAGCCCCATATTTGCGCCTTGAAGAATATAATCTTCATCCCGGCGCAGGCTCGACTCTTCCAGGATGCGCTCGAGCATGACTTCGCCCCAGTTGCCCTGCGCCTTGATGTCGCCGCGCAGCGCTTTGGTCAGGCTGTCGGTTTGCAACACGATTTTCTCGATTTCGGCTTTCAGCGTATGCCGCTCCTTGCCCTCCTCAAGGATGGTTTTCTGGAATTCACTTAACCGGTCGCGCAAAGGAGTCAGCAAATTCCCGATTTTTTCTTCTGACTGGATGGAAAATTTCGTGCTGATTTTTTCAAGGATACCGGTCGCCACATGGTTGAACTCAAGCCGCAACTGTTCCTGTTGTTCCTTCAACCGCAGCAATAGCGCATCTTTTTCCGCCTGCAGGCGTGCTAATCGACCCGAAAACATCGCCCAGCCGATGCTAAAGCCGATGATGCCCGCCAATACAAACC
>Ga0207154_1047_pt1 | contig 15440 bp, 12 predicted proteins | sample Alteio_BWMinHeat_28_FD_153576 | JGI IMG/M metagenome (GOLD analysis project Ga0207154, IMG submission 153576) | Enriched cells from forest soil in Barre Woods Harvard Forest LTER site, Petersham, Massachusetts, United States -... | ecosystem: Environmental > Terrestrial > Soil > Temperate forest >... | reverse complement strand
GCGCAGCTGGTGTGAGTTATGAGGATAGACAAGATCTGTTGGGGCATAAGTCTGGTAGGATAACGACCCACTACTCGTCGGCAGAATTGCACAACTTGATCGAAGCGGCCAATAAGGTTTGCGATCGCTCTCGTCAGGGGCCTGCATTAACTCCGCTGAGAACTAACCGGAAGGATAGTTCGGAAGAAATGGGCCATTTCTTACACAAAACCCACACAGTCGAAAATTACGTCGAGAGATTACAATCGGTTTAGCTCTCTAACGCCTTGATTCTTAAAGAGAATTCTGGCGCGCCCGGAGAGATTCGAACTCCCGACCGCCTGGTTCGTAGCCCGACAAGAAAATTTCAAGCACTTGATTTTATTAACAATTTCAACCATCGGACCCCGCTACCTATGACCAACTCTGCTGGACTCTGCATAGCTAATCCCCACAAAATCCCCACATCCAGAAGTGGTCCACAAGAAAAAACTTGTTGCCTATTTCTGATTGGGTTATACTTTTTGTATGCATTAAAGTAGCAAAAAGCTCATTATGGGAATACAAAAAGTAGATAGGACGGAAAAGACTAAGTTGTTACAAGCTCTCATAACGGGCGGTCATCGAGTTGCGACAACTAGCGTAGTAAAACAGGTTGCACACGAGTGTGGGATTGATCCTGATTACACCCCTCATATCATTTCTAGTCTAATACAAGATGACTGGTTAACGCCGCTTAAAAAAGGGCTATATCAACTTAGCCAAGCTACCGGAATCTCACCAGTGCATGAATTTGAGATCGCCATGTATCTCATTAAACCCGCCATGATAAGTTATTACTCTGCTTTTTATCATCATGGTTTAACCGATCAAGTACCAAAACGGGTTTATATTTCAACTTTAAAAGGTCACCTAAATCCCCCTGGAAAAGGACAAAATCGCCGAGCAAGATTTAAATTGGCTGATATTGAATATCAAGTCGTTCAGCTAAAAAAAGAGCGTTACTATGGTGAAATACAAGCCTGGCGAGGTGAGGGTGGTTTTAAAGTAGCAGATCTAGAACGCACCTTAATTGAAGGATTTGCTAGCCCTCAATATTGTGGCGGATTTAATGAAGTCATGCAAGGTTTTATGGATGGCTTAGAAAAGGTGAATTTAAAAAAACTGATTGATTACGCATTACGATGGGATGTTGCTGTCAGCCGCAGAGTAGGTTGGGCCTTGGAAGAATTAGGAATCGAAAAAACAAAGCTAGAACCTCTTGTGCAACGAGACCGTTCCGGTTATCGACGTTTAGATCCCTCTCGTCCTGCCCAAGGGCATTATTCTAAGGAATGGTTATTACAAATCAATTTATCAGGAGTATAGATAGATGTCGACTCTTAAACATCGACTATTGAAAAAACAACAAGAGAAAAAAGCCAACTGGAATATGATTGAATTAGATCATGCTTTAAGTTGGGTATTAGCGGCCATAGGATCAGATCCACAAGCTAAAGAAAACCTCATTTTTAAAGGTGGTACTTGCCTTAAAAAATGTTACTTTGGTGAGCATTATCGCTTTAGCGAAGATCTTGACTTTAGTGCGAACCCAGAGCTAACCGATCCATTTTTAGACAATTGCTTGGAACGAGTGCTCTACTTAGCAACCACTCTCTCGGATCAAATGGGCGCTGGAATAGAATATAGCGCAGAACCTTATTTAGAAAAACAAGCACATCCCTTTAATCAAAGGGCTTATATCTTAAGAGCCAAATTTCCCTGGCATCGCACACCTCTCACTAAAATTAAATTGGAAATCAGTCGTGACGAGCGCTTAGTTTATCCAACCGTTGAAAAATCAATATTACATGAATATGGCGAAGTTCTTCCACAACGTATCAAAGCTTATGCGCTTGAAGAAATTCTGACTGAAAAATATCGAGGGATCTTGCAAAATCAACAGCGCTTGAAGATCAAAGGATGGGTGCGATCACGAGTACGAGATTTTTATGATTTATGGAGAATTTTAACGCAATTTAAGAATGAAGTGAAGTTAGTAAACTTCAGATCGGCATTTATTACAAAATGTCAACATAAAGGCATAGAGTTTGAAGATCCACAGCAATTCTTTGAAAATCAAAACTATTTACAACAGATAAAAAGAGACTGGGATCAATTTTTAGAGGGACTACTTGAAGAGCTCCCCTCCTTTGAAGACACAATCGCAGAACTCGAGACCTTAACTTGGCAAGTGTTTCGAGAACCTGTGTATAGTTAGAGAATGTGGAAATATGTATGATAGAAGCATTCATTTTCATTGTTCAAATACAGAATATAGGAATGAGGTTATCAATCAATATCGTCAAAATAATTATATTTTTTACAATGTAAACATTGAAACAAATACCCAGTTGGTCCATATTCTTTGTCTAACGATTCTATCCCATAGGATAGTTCATTAATATTGTAATAAGTGGTTATCGTTTGTTTTGCTTCTTTTGAAAGTTGTTCAATTTCTAGGTACCCTACCCTTAATAAAAAACAACAGTAATCTTTACAGCAAACAGGCCAAAAATGATCTTGCCAACTTGGGTAAGCAGGTGTTTCTTTAGTAAGAAGAATCCTGTTCTTATTGTCTACTTCATCGGTGTCACCACAATTAAATTCGATACCTAATACTTTAGCTGCTCTACCGTCCGCAATACACCAAGGACAAATTGTCACATCTTCTTCGAGGGTGTAATTATACCCTCTGGCATGTTCACATATCTCACATTCTTCATCAGAGATAACGATCAAACCCTCTTCAATTGGAGAATGCACATATTTAAATTGCGGAAAAGGTTTATCTAAATTAATCGTGGGTTTTCTTTTTATCATTTTTCTATATTCAAAATGATCTTCTAATTTAATTGGATCTATGGATGTAATATGTAGAATGCCTATGTCATTTTTACAATGTTCAATATATACAGTGAGCTCTTGTTGATTGTTCGTTGCTAAAGGTATTCGGAAATCATCTATGCCATACTTCATGTGGCTTTCCAACAATTCTTTAAAAGAATTGAATGTATGATGATGTACCGAACTAAAAGTATTTTTATCGAAAATACAGTACATATTTGAATATTCTGGATCGCCCCCTAAGGCAGCCGTACGACACCGGTTTTCGACAAATGATAAATTTTCTCGAAATAATAAATGTAGTTCGTTTGTTCTTGGATGCAGATTATTGGAAGTGATTACAAAATACAGGCCTGATTGCCGATTTAATTTATATACGCTCTTCGCTACTTCTAATTTCGATGAAATTTTCAAAATTTTATCTTCATTTACAGGGCCATATAGACGTCTTTCCGCAGATATTTCATTAAGCACATCAACATATCTCCCCAAAAATAACAAGTCCGTTTCACAAATATACTTGCATATCCTTTCAATATTATCACTCATATATACCGCACCTCTGAAAAAGCAAAAATCTAAATCTTTACCAACAATATCATTATCTTAAGCACCCAATAGATTAGCAAGTTTTACATTGCGAAAGACTTTTAAAAAATATTTGCAAAACCACTATATCTATTAATTATCACCCCAAGTTAAGTTAGTTTAATTCAAGAGAGACATCTTTTCTGCGAAAAGGGGAGTGCAGTACTACTGAGAGCACAAACAAGGTCAGAGAGCAACATCTGTTGCGGAAAGTTGATTGAACTATCTTGATTGCAATCCGTCAGTTGCGCGGATTATAGTAATTTTATATTAAGCGCAACACGCGAATCAATCAATTAATCTGGTTATTATTTTTTGTATATAGATAATACCTTTTTTTGGGCATTATCTATTATTCTTCAAACATGGAAATGGTACCATTGCCCCATCTTTCTATAAAGCCTAGTTTGTACAATGTTCTTGCAATTAGTTTATTTCTAGGAAGTGATTCATGTTTTTCTTTTAAATCTTCTAGACTAAGCTCTCTAGGTAAAACACCGCTGTTCCAAATCTCCATTTTGCTATCATATATAGCCAATGAAATGGCAGAGTTATTTTGATATTGGCGATGACTTACTGCATTGATCATTGCCTCGCGAGCGGCGAGCACAGGAACAGTAAATTTATCAACTCGAGCAAAACTGCCCTCCCGCATAAAACTCGCAATATTTAAATGTTTTTCCATAAAATTACTGGCTCATGTTGGGATAACAATCCTGCAATTTTTATTGCTGCAGGATTGTTAGAACAATATAAACTTAAAGATCAATCCGCAGTGCCGGTTTGACATCATTTAAAAAAATGAGCGCGGATTCAAGAGAGTGCAATTGGTCGACAGTATTTCTTATATCGTCTACTAGAAGTTTATAAAGGTGGCTAATTGCCGCCAAATCTGCTTTAATCGCGCCGCGCACAAACGGCCCCACCGCCCGCACACAGCGCCGCGCGAGCGCCCCGCCAGGCCTTTATATAATCCAAACAAAGTATCACGACCAATCTTATCTAAATCCAACGACTCATCATTATAATAACGACAAGGACCACGGGGCGGCTCAATATCAAATGCGGGCAACGGACTAAAAGGTGTCGGCCCGAAAAATTCTAAATGGACATAGTGATATAATCTCTTTTGACATTCACAAACTTCGCCCCAGAGTCTGTCTATTTCTTTCTCATTTTTTTGCTTAAGTAATGAGTCATATTGAGAAGTATAAGCTTTATAGGCATTGATAAGCTTTACAATAGTCCCTAAAAATTCATCATCGTCTGCAAATTCATCCGTGTTTTCAGAAGAACATGAATTAAATTCTGCCTTTTCTTTGTTGCTTGCAGTGTTATTAGAACTCACCACTGTTGCTGCAGATGCGGCTGTTGCAGTGGAGGCGACTACAGCCGTCGACACATTAGTCGCAGCAGATGTATTAATATTCGCAGTTTCTGTATCTATTAGAGTCTTGATGCAGTCCAAAAGTTTTGATAATTGCGCTCTCGCTATTATTCGAAGACCATCTCTTTCCTCATGGGAAAGTTTATTATCTCTAAGGAGATGTGCCAAAATTCTACGTCCAGGTCGAAAGTCTCCACATCTATAAAAACCGACGAGAGTGCTAACCGCTTTATATCGTTCAAAACAAATAAATCCTTTTGATTTTTGACTCTTATAACCTCTCGCATAAGAGCTCTCCGTCAAAAGTATTTTTGGGTGTACGCCAGATGTTCTTAAAAACGCATCTACCCCGTCGGGGTTTGCAGCAAAAACATGGGGAAGGAGATTTTCGGATACCAATTTTCTGAATCTCATTATTTCATAGATTCCAGAACGATAAGCGGACAGAATCGAAGGGACTATTGCGCCAAGTAACGGAATTTCAGACTCTCTCATGTAACTTATCGTAAGATTGGTTATCTCACGCGGGAAAATTGAAAAAGGTTTAATTTCTTGGAGCTCTTCCGAGATAAGCGTAGGCTTTTGTGCCAACAAGTCGGCTTGAAATTGTTCGAATGCTTCTTTGCCTTCTTTTTCTTGTTTTGCTTTTGCAAGCTCTCTAAGCTCTAGAATCGTTATTTGAGTTATCAGCCTCTGGTGAAGCTAAAGCGGTTATTTTTGAGGGGTTGGCTGCCATATTCTCTATCCTCTGGTGATTCGCTGAACGTAATAATTAGCAAGCTTATATACTAACAAAATTTTAGCTACGAAAAAACTAGCTAAATATATAGTACAAGATGAAAATATGAGACGCTTTTAAATGATAATTTTAATAAAAGTTAATATTTATTTGAAATGGATTTAACCCAGTGCGATTGCCATGAATCACCTATTCTTCTAGAACAGTAGTCATCATTTCTAATCACAAGCGACTACAAAAATTATTGTCCTGCACGGATTTTATTTATGTAGCGGATAGCAAATTAAGTACAGAACAAAATTTAAAGAAGATCAATCAATGGGGAGTGCGGTTTGTTAGTGTGATGCCACGCACATGGAAAGAAGATGCTCAATTTAGAAACAGAGTCATCAATGGTCTTGTAAAATGGCAAGATTTGTTATCATGACCAAACAATCGAGCACCGAAGTGTAAGCCCCCAGTTTAAGGCTTAATCAAAGAGCAAAAACAATTCTAAATTTGATTTAGACCTTCTTATTTAAGCCGGAGATCTCTTGTCCTATTATCCACACACTGTTTATCTTTAATCAGATAATCAATGACATCTTTTTGATAGCTGGCTGAGTGCGAGATACCCTGGCCCTCCAATGCCGACTCTAATTGTTTGATCGATTGGCGTTGAAACCAATGATTGGGTATTTTATCTAAATGCTTCTTAATATCAGCAATTTTTAAATTAGGAGATTGAAGATATTTGATCAAATTTTCCCCAAAATGGCTATCTGTCAAAAAGTGCTCTTTCTGTGCTTTTTGTTCACTTTGATCTTTTTGTTCTTTATTAGCATTCAGAACTTCTGCATTTTCATACAAGCGTAGTTGATCTTTAGGATCTGGATATCGTTTGGATAAATTTTCATTAATGTCTGTTCCGACTGAAAGGCTACTGGAATCCATGATATAACAATATTCTTTTAATGCTCTAACCAGTTTAGATCCAACAGTACGCAATTCAGATTCTGAAAATTCCCAAGAAAATTCTAATGACATACTCTCCTTTTGATAGTATGAATTTTTTCTTGGAACTGCTCCTAGAAATTTTAACTCCTTATTTGCTAAATTTTGAACAAGATTTATGCGCCCATGTTCGTCCCCTCCAAAAAAATGATTCGTAATAAGCATTTTATGCGTTATTTTGTTATAATCAATAGTAAATTTTACACTGTGACTACCAAGTGGCACATTAAATTCTAAGTGCAAATTTGGGAATTGAGAAGTTGAATTTAGTAATATTACATCTGGGTATCTGCTTTCTTTTTTTGTCAACTCATTTAAAAGAGGTTGTATTTCTTCAGGCATTTGTGAAGGTAAAATGCTAGAATCCTGCGCATGGTATACGGTACACACAAGAACATTTTGATGAAATAAACTAAATAAATCTTCGAGCGTGCAAGTGTCCGCCATATTCCTAAATTGTAGATCAAAACTGGCACCACTATCAATTTTAACTGAAGAGACCGAAAATGATTTGGATGCGTTTAATTGTGTTTCGGTCAAGTTTTTTTCAAGATGATTAAAAACAAATGCTATTTGTTTTAGGATATCTTCTTTTTTGCTTTTAAATCGACCGCCTCTTGCATTCCATTTAGCAACAACTTCATCTGGAATAGTATTTACCCATTTGTTCATTAAAAAATGGAAAGGCTTTAATAATGAATAAAAATGATGTACTTGTGCTATTTTATTTTTATTATATTCAGGACTGCCTTTTAGTGATTTAATGGTCTTGTCCATCATATCTACTAAATCTTGAACCGTCTTTAATAAAGCTTTTTTAGCAAGCGGTGCCATATTGTTTTTCAAACTTAATGATTCTATCAGGGGAATAATTTCTTTATTAAATTCACTATATAAGGCTTCAAATTTTTTAGGATCGGCCCATTCTTGGATTCTGTTATTCCATCGATGGATACTTTTGCGTGTTTGTGTTAATTTTAGATCATTGATTGATTTTGCAGTGGAGCGAGCCTCCCTTTCCAGTAATTTTAATATTTCTAAGGGTTGGGATTTTTTTGTGCTTGTCGTATCCGATTTTGCTTTTTCATCCGCAGATTTTTCATCCCTGAAAGTTCCCTCACTTATTCTAATAAAAGAAAGGTTTAACCAATCTTCTTCTATGCCGTAATGTTTATAAAACATGATAAGTTTAGCTAATTTTTGTGTTGATTTTTTATCTTGGCAGCATGACAAAGCAAATTCAATCCATTCTTTGGAAACTTTTTTGTTTATAGCAATTTTTTGAAATTTTAAAAATTCTCTAAAGTAACTCCGTTGTTCATCATTTAATTTTTCTGCCCCTGGGATTGCCAATAGCGATTTCTCATCGTGTCTTACACTAGAAATTTGATAAATAGAATCTGAAATAATATGCTCGCTACCGGGATCTTTTATTAAAGCTTCCAAACGAGTAAGCAATTCTAAATATTCTTGATGACTCTTAAGATCATTTTTTTCTGCTTTTTCTAATCTATCCAACCCCTTACGTAACTCAATCCCTGTGATTAATGCGTGTAAAAAAAGTTTTTTATGCGGGGAATGTGGTTCTTGTGCCCGCTTGCTTCTTGCAAGGCGACAAAAGTCAGTTAAAATACGGGAAAGATGTTCATGAGCCACTTTAGAAACTTGGCCTGGATTCGCTTCTCGCTTTAAAAATTCTAACGATCGATTTAATTCCGTGTAAAATCGGGGACTGACAGGTTTTACTAATTCGGATTGAGGGATACTATCATATAACGTCTTTAGTAATCGATTATAAGCTAAAAGACTGGTCTTTTCATCCTTATCATGGATTTGAGCTAAAAGATCTCCAATTTTTTCATTATTTAGTTTTTGTTCTGCTTGATTTCTTGAACTTTCTTTTAATTTTTCTAAATCAAATGGCTTTTTTTCGTTTAATATCGTATAGTAAAGTTACTTGAGGTTTCATTGAAGATTCAAAAAGGCCTATTTGCAAAATCCCTTCCTCAGGATGGAACAATTCTTTTTCTGCCTCCCCATGATTTTTGACTTGTGCGCTCCACTCAATCAGGCATTTTTGTTGTGGGTCAACAATAACGACGGGCTTCTCATTGTTTAACCATTCCGATACCACCTTGGAATCGTCCATTTGAATGACCGGGATGGCTTCGGTGCTGAATTGTGCAGTTGCATGAGAGGTAGCCGGTGGTATATTTTTTACAATCACTACTTTAATAGATGATTCTTTTTGAGACAAATAAATATGCAAAGCTTCTTCAACAGTTTCAGCGATTAAAATTTGAGATGAATGGGTGATGACTTTTGTTGCATTTCCAGCTCCTGTTATTACATTCACTTTTTGAAGTACCCCTTTTTGGGAAACTTCCTTTTGTTTATGCGGGGGAACAGAAGAAGGCTGCACAGATTGTGCATCCCCTTCGGGTTTCGGACGTGCCTGCACAATAAAATATTGATCAGTTTTTGGATAATAGACAAATTCAACATCCATGGGCATAGCATAATGTTCTTCAATTTTCTGACCTATTTTTGCAAGTTTCAATGCTGTCAAGGATGAAATACTTGGATCTGTTTTTAGCGTCTTAGGATTTTCTTTCATCCCTAAAGTTCGTTTTTTATGGACTTCTTCAGGAACTAAACGACCCCGTTTATTTGGGCTAATTTCTGAGTGAACCACTTGCTCCCGCGTAACGTAATAAGTATCGAATGGCGCTTTACTATTAACCACTAATTCTCCGTGGCCTGGAGCCACATCAATTCGTGTACCAAAAGACGAAGTATACATAACACCTGAACGTACAATTCTATCGGGATCCTCATTCAATTGTTTAATATCGGCAATGGATTCTCCTATCATTTTTTGAACTAAGACAGGAATAAACGGGGGTTCGGTAATATTCTCTACTGGGTTACTTAATCTTTGTTTTAATGATTTTTCGCTAAAATAGGATGCAACAACAACACCAATGGCCTCGGAAATAACTTTGCTATCGAGAGGAACAGCAGCAACACTTTCATTACCTCCTGGATTTGCGACTTCCACAGTATCTTCTTTCCCAGTGCTTCGGATCATTAACATGCCATCTGGAGATACTTTTTTTTGTGCTGTAATATACTCTTCTAATTCTTTAGAATCTATGGGATGGCTTATAAATACAGTGGTTATTAAATGACGTATATCGTTTAACACTCTTATGGAATCTGGATTAAGATCTCTATCGGTTTCAGATTGAACCTGTTTAAATTGTCTCCATAAATCATTAAATTGTGGTGCATGGCTTTGAATGTGTTTGTAAATAGTCTCGTGTGTCAATGGAAAAATAGGAGGCACTTCTGTGTTTACGTTTGATTGGGCCCATTCTTTAACCAAATCGTCTAATTCTTTAAGATTTGCTGCTTTCGACCCCATTTCTTTTGCCCGGTTTTCTATCTGCATTTGACGTTTGAGACAATTCAAACCAAATTTTTCTGATAAGGCCAGCACCTTAGAGCCTCTCTGATTTTTAGGAATAGGAACCTTTATTGTTTTAAGCAAAAACTCGACCAACTCGTAATTTCCGTTCTGATAAGCAATAATAAGAGCATTCTCTCCTTTGGCATTACAATATTCTTTTTGAATATCTTTTTGATTAAATAGCTCTTGGATTTTTTTAAGATCATCTCCTTTTTTATATTTTCTAATAGTGTCTAGCATGGTTTCATTGGCTAGACATATTCTATAATGCTCATCAAACATCTTGTTATCTCGTTTGATTTTTATAAAGCTATTAAAGGCTTCTTTATAGGGTGATTTGACAATATCTGGATCACCGAGTAAAATCTTAATGGACTCAATCATTGAGCTCTGATTTTTTAATTCCATTTGCACTTTAGGGTCGAGTTCTGTAAAATGAACGATATTCATTAAAGCTTTATTAGATTTTAGATTATTTAAAAATAACGTATTTAGAATCTCTGGAAATTTTTTTTGAACTTTATTAATAAATTTCTGGATCTCATGTTTTAAATTGTCGTCCTGACAAGTATCATACTCATTCAGAAGAATTTTTATAAATTTGAACATATCACCATTTTCTTTAGGATCAAGTGTTTTTCCCTCTGGCAACGCAAGAAAGCTTGCAATGAAATATATTGATTGAAAAAATTGATCATCACGCATTGTCGTAAAGGGAGAACCGCCATATCTATTTATTGCATGAACGGAAGCCCCCGCATTGATTAGACAAAGTGCTAGATATTTATTGTGATGCTTACATGCTAAATGTAAAGGTGTTGGTAATTCAGCAGCTTTACTTCTGTAATGGACGGAGTTTTGTAAAGTGTGTAGTAACCCATTGATGGTACTTTTGTCACTCGGTAGTTTACCTTCAGCCACTTGCAGTAATTGATAAGCTGCGTTAAGCATAGGTGATTTTTTTGCATCATCCGCATCAATAGGAATGCCTAAATCTAACAATATTTTTATTTCAGCATCATTCTTATTTTTTACCGCATTCTCTAACATATTTTCAATATTTTGTTTGTATGGCCCAACTTCGTATGGATTACTATATTCTTCAAGCAATGAATGCGGGATTTGCATGCCTTTTTCTAGTAATAATTTTGTGATACTGAAAGAGCTGACTTTTATGGCAGCCAATAAGGCTGTCATTCCCACCTCACCTGTTTCGCCCATTTCATCCGCATAGTTTGGATCTGCCCCAGACGCAAGTAAATCCTTTATGGATTTTTCATCTTTTGCAAGAATGGCCTTAATAAGTTGTTGATTTAATTGTTTATTCATGGTTGAATCACACTCATTTTTTGAATATATCTCCATTTATTTATATGAACACAATTCTATTATATACCCGAAGAAGTATTTCAACAGGCCTTGCATATGCACTAATTATTGCACTTCAAGGCTGAATTCTCTTTTAAACATTCGAATTGGGCCAAACCGGAAATTAATACTCTATCAGTACCAACAATAATTGTACGATCTTGCTTAAAACGTCTTGTTTTTGATTCTTTAGAGACAATAATTTCATCTAATGATATTTCAATAGGGGATAAATTAGACTCAGTTAAAACACGCCTCATAGCTTTATTTGCAGCATCGGTAAATGGCGACAGGCGTTCAATGCACACCCGTGTAATAGCTTCTGTTAATACTGCATACTCATAGGGGATATTAATTGCAGGTTTGTTACGCCAGTTGCTCGCACGAGTACAACTTATTTTAAGTCGATTGCTAAAGGCAGCAACTCCCCCACAAAATTCTATGGCTTCCAGTAAAGCTTTTTCACGCATTACATATTTACACGGCTTTTCAAAATACATCCTTATACCTCTCTTTTCGCCTCACCAAAATTGCACGCCCAATACAGGCAGGTGGTCCATTACCTTTAACCTTGTATAACTATGCGTAAATAATTACACAGATATTAAGTAAATTTACACACAATTAATGCTTCGTCCCTTGAAACTCAAATACCATGATGTTTTCATCTGGCACTATCATATAGCTGTGTGACAAACCAATTAAAATTGATATGTTCATCAACTTATCTCTAAACCAATTAGTTTATTGGGGTTTACTTAGCTATCCCGGCAATTCACGAGGGATCGTTTCATAATCCCCTAGGGGAAAATTATCTATCTTATTTTGATGTGCTGACACGGTAATGTCAGGATGAGTGCAGCACATCCATCAAATTTAAACCATGCTCTTACAAAATAATTAAGTTAACTGCACCATATAAAATATCTTTTCGAAAAAATTACGGGAGTCGAGGCGATGGTTAGCTTATCTATTTGTCACTGGGATCATACAATAAGGTGTATTTATATACTAAACGCATTAATTGTAAGGCAGTATAAAAAATGATGTATATTATTAAGACATCGCAACCTTTATTATACTTGCGTATTCCGGTGAAATTCATTAAGCGGGGTATTAATGGGGCCAATTAACAACCAAAAGTCTGCAATTCAAGTGAGGAGCTATAGATTAGAAGATGCCTCTGCTTTAGCTAATATTTATTATAATACTATTCATGTTATTAATGCTAAGGACTACTCCAAAGAACAGCTAGATGTTTGGGCGCCTGTGTCAAGTTTAGAGGTAGAAGGTTGGCAGAAAAAATGGTCTAAGATTCAACCATTAGTTGCCACTGTGGAAAATAAGATTGTTGGCTTTGCTGAATTTGAGAATGATGGACATATAGATTGTTTTTACTGCCATCATCAGTGGACTGGCCAGGGTGTGGGTTCAGCATTAATGCGTACTATTGAAGATATTGCTAAAAATCGTGGAATCATTCGGATTTTTGCAGAGGTCAGCATTACCGCCAAACCATTTTTTTCATCTAAAGGATTTTATATTGTTAAAGAACAAACAATAGTGCGCCAAGGAATAGAGTTAAACAATTTTGTCATGGAAAAATTTCTTACTGAAGAGAAAGCATAAACAATATTGCATTACTTTTTATTGGGCTTATAATGAGTAGAATAAATCTGTTCTATTTTATGCGTCAATTCTCTTAAAAGGTAAACGTTCACGAATTGGTGGCATACGCCACCAGCTTCGAAAAGTTGTACAATACATGCATCTTCTCTAATAGGTTGCTTAACCAAGTTGAGCGCTTGACCCTTTTGCGGTATGAGTTAAAGCATCTGTCTCATCATCATCAGATTCCTCTAAACTTCTTACCACCCCGTGTGCAGCAGCGGCTCCAACCCCACTTAAAGCCAAATGAGATTGAGATCCAATACCAACTCCACCATCAGGAACACTTAACCTCCCGTAAGCATGCAAGATAGCTGGAGAAGCGCTGCCAGCACCAGCATCGGCTCTTGCTTTGCCATCGTCCGCCGCGGCTTTCCTATCCAAAGCTGCCCTTGATGCGCCTACCAATAAAGAAGGCGCTGTAGATACGGGTATTGCCGCCGCCGCGGATGCCACCGCAGCGCCATTACTTGAGGTTGCCGGAGTTGCAGCTTTTGCTTGTTTTTTAAGATGATAAGCTTTATTCGCCATTATGATAAAGATGCTTAGAGTATCACACCATCTTTGATTTTGTTATGGCATTTATTAATGTGTTTACATTCAATTTAAATAATCTTGAATCTTTTGACGGTGAATCCTTAGAGTTTTCGTCATGAAATGCCCTACATTTTTTTCTAAAACTTAGAATTTTTTTATCAACATCAAGATTAGGGAGTAATCTTTTTAAAGCCTCAAAAATAAAAAAATAATAGTTTTCTTGATCATCAAAACTTAAACATTCGAGCGAAAGTGATTCTTTCAAAAAGTCTTTAAAACTTTGAGATTCGACAATAACGAACAACGCAGGCGTACATAAATTTTTATCTGACTTTATTGAATTAATATTTTTTATCGTTTCGTTATATTCATTTAAATTATCTGTTTGAAGCTTTTCGAGTTTATCTAAAAAAACTGAGGTTAACATGTAAATGACATGGGTAAATTCAAGTTTATGATCTTGACTAACGTTGAGATCTTTTTTTCCATCATATTCGGATGATACTTTAACTCCTGCAAGTTGCAAATCATTAATAAATTGGCGAACAAATGTTGTATTACCCTCAGGGTTTCCACTTATTATGAACAAACAAGCATAATTATTATTGGCTATTAGTGTTGAAATCGCCTTTAACTCTGAGGTAAATGACGATTGAATTAATAGATTCAAATAATGCTTCCTAATAAGCAGAAATTTATCAGATTTTTCTACAAATTCGATTATTTTTTCTTGTGATTGACATCCCAGCTTTAGCATTATGTTATGGACGTGGTTTTCAACGGTTCTTGGAGATATCGATAAAAATTGAGCTATCTTTTTTACCGGTTTCCCGCTTAATATGCAAGCAATCACATCTATTTCACGTTTTGTAAAATTGACTCCATTGATGGGTTCTAAATGCAAGGTACAGTGTAAGCGGTCCATGAATTTAACCCAGAAAATGACGCTCAGTCATCCAAGCAGCGAATTGCTCATCAATATTATCTTTTAAATTAGCTTTCAGTGAATACGCATAGATCTCAGTGGCACAATTAATAACCTCTTCTAATGAACAGCTTAAAGATCGTTTTTTTAGGAAAGCAGCAACATATTGAATAGCCTGAATAAAGATGGCGTCATACCAATCAAGCTTCATTGCTTTTGATGGTTTCATTTCACTCTCTGGCGAAATTAATTCATCAACCGTGCATTCTAATTCTTTGGCTAGAGCGCTTATTATATCGATACCCGGACTTCTAGATCTTCCCAAAAGAATGTTTTGAACCGTGGTTTTATTTAAACCAGCACGCCTCTCGACTTCAGAAACCGTGATCCCTTTTTTCTTAAGCTTTTCCTTGATATTTACCTGTAAAGTCTGCATAGCATCCTAAGTTGTGTGTTTCCAAACACTGAGTGATGTAATTCCATACGCTATAGCGTACCATTCAAACGTACAAATTTACAATCATCCCAATAATTAGTTAAACATCAAAATAATATCTTGTACGTCAAAATTTTCTTATTCAGTCTAGTCCGCTAAAAGTCCAACTCGTTGGGCTTTTAGTTCACTACAGTGATATTAACTCGATTTACCTATGGAAGAGACTTATGTGCTTGCGTGATCATATCAGTGCTAAAGAACGCTTAAAGTCATTAGAACCTAGGAAAAAAATTAAAATATGCCGTTTGTTAACACGATTTAAACGGAATGCATTTATAAAACGATTACAACAAAAAAATTTTTTATGTCTAGATTTGTGACTGTGAATTAAAAATCACTGTTACTAGCCAATTTTTAAATGTTATAGGGAGATTAAACATGCTCATTTTACAACGCCATGCA
>Ga0207154_1046_pt1 | contig 15501 bp, 13 predicted proteins | sample Alteio_BWMinHeat_28_FD_153576 | JGI IMG/M metagenome (GOLD analysis project Ga0207154, IMG submission 153576) | Enriched cells from forest soil in Barre Woods Harvard Forest LTER site, Petersham, Massachusetts, United States -... | ecosystem: Environmental > Terrestrial > Soil > Temperate forest >... | reverse complement strand
CCGTTGCGTTGTCGAGTTCAGGAACTGTTTTGTGTAATTTTTTTACATAGGTTGCAAGACTTGTTTGCAATCGCTTAGAGAAATAGAATTTTTCAACATCCTGTTCAGTCATATCTTCCCAAAACCCATCGGAACATAACAAAACGGCTTCATTTGGCTGTAAGGGATCTTGAATGCTGATGTCGGCAAGTACCACTTTATCGATTCCTAAACATTTGGTAAGCATGTTTCGGGCGGGATGAGTGTTTAATTGGGTTTCAGATAACATTCCGGCGCTGATTAATTCTTGTCCCATGGAATGATCAATGGTTCGCCATTTAATTTTGCCATCTTCAATGCGATAAATTCGAGAATCTCCCACATGAGCAAAGATTGAAATTTTATCGTTGAGATAAGCCACCGTGCAGGTGGTGAGTGCATCGCTTTGATTCTCTTTAATTAGATGTTCAGCCATTGAATGTGTACTGGCTCGAATAAGAGATTGGATTCCGCGGATAGGATCCTTGTTAATAATGGGAGCATAGGAATTTAGATGGCTGCCCATAGCTTCTGAAAAATATTTTGAGGCGAGATCGGAACGTGAGTGGGCCCCTAAGCCATCCGCCACCACAAACAGATAATTATCTGCAATTTTTTTACTCAGCAGATAATCCTGATTCTCTTTTCGTTTCCCGATATCGGTTAGGCTTTTAATTTCAAGTTCCATATCATTTAAAAATAGCTGATTTGGGGGCGACATACTAGGGTAGGATTGTTGAGGGCAGACGCCAACATTGCAACATAATGATCTATAGCAATATATTTTTTGTTATAGGTCTTGAGCTGAGCTAGCACGAAGGGCGCTAGTTTTGTACAATAAGGTGGTCTGATTTCTTTTGGGTTATCCCTTAGGCTATTCATTATGTTATCGATTAGATTATTAATTGGGTTATTTGCTGGGTTAACCTCCCAAATGGCCTGGGCCGATTTTACCTGCAACATGACGCGTGGAGTGACTGAAATTAGCCAAGGCATTCATACTCTGCACATGACCATCTTCTGGATTTGTGTGGCTGTTGGGGTGGTGGTATTTTCGGTAATGTTTTATGCCATTATTTATCATCGCAAGTCTCGGGGAGCCGTCGCGGCTAATTTTCATGAAAGCACGGTGGTTGAAATTATTTGGACCTTAATTCCCTTTGCAATTCTTGTGGGTATGGCCATTCCTGCCACCCAAATGCTGATTAAAATGGACGACACCAAAACGGATTCTGAAATCACCATTAAGATTACGGGTTACCAATGGCGTTGGGAATACGAATATTTAGGAGAAGGACTTCGTTTTGTTAGTAGTTTGACGACGTCGCAAGATCAGATCCACAATCGAGATATCAAAGGTCAGCATTATTTATTAGAAGTGGACAACCCTTTGGTATTACCCATTGGAAAAAAGATTCGGATTTTAACCACGGCCAATGATGTTATCCATTCTTGGTGGGTGCCCGCCTTAGGAATTAAAAAAGACGCTATTCCAGGATTTATCAACGAGGCTTGGGCAAGAATTGAAACCCCAGGAACGTATCGTGGGCAATGTGCAGAATTGTGTGGGGTGAATCATGGATACATGCCTATTGTGGTGGAAGCAAAAACACCTGAAGAATACCAAGCTTGGGTAGAAAGTAAAAAAGGAAAAGTAAGGAGTGGTCCATGACCTCATCATCTCTTCATCATGGTTATCCTTCTCAGGCTAACTCGGGTGCGATAACTCATGGCCACGAGCATGAACACGATCATGGTCCCGCCAAAGGAATAACACGCTGGTTGTTTACAACGAATCATAAGGATATAGGCACACTGTATCTTTGGTTTAGTTTAATTATGTTTCTGTTGGGCGGAGCATTAATAATGTTGGTCCGAGCAGAATTATTTAAACCCGGGTTGCAATTAATGGATCCGAATTTTTTTAATCAACTCACCACCATGCATGGATTAATCATGGTATTTGGTGCGGTGATGCCGGCTTTTGTTGGATTAGCCAATTGGATGATACCGTTAATGATTGGTGCACCGGATATGGCGCTGCCACGAATGAACAATTGGTCATTTTGGATTTTGCCCTTTGCCTTCACCATCCTATTAAGCACTTTGGTTTTGCCAGGATCTGCGCCTAATTTCGGTTGGACGTTTTACGCACCGCTTTCAACCACCTATGGTCCTAAAAGTACAGATTTTTTTATTTTTTCAGTTCATTTAATGGGGATGTCTTCCATCCTGGGCTCCATTAACATTATTGCTACCATATTAAATTTACGTGCCCCGGGCATGACCATGATGAAAATGCCCATTTTCGTTTGGACCTGGCTTATTACTGCATTTTTACTTATTGGTGTGATGCCTGTTTTGGCAGGGGGCGTCACCATGGTTTTAATGGATCGTCATTTTGGCACGACTTTTTTTAATGCCGCGGGGGGCGGAGATCCCGTATTATTTCAACATATTTTTTGGTTCTTTGGGCACCCTGAAGTATATATTATGATTCTACCTAGTTTTGGAATTATGTCGGAAATTATTCCTACCTTCAGTCGAAAAAAATTGTTTGGATATTCTTCCATGGTCTATGCCACGGCTTCTATTGGCATTCTCTCGTTTTTGGTATGGGCGCATCATATGTTTACCACGGGCATGCCTGTTTGGGGTGAATTATTTTTTATGTTTGCCACCATGTTGATTGCGGTTCCGACAGGAGTAAAAGTATTTAATTGGGTTGCAACCATGTTTCGTGGGGCCTTATCGTTTGAAGCACCGATGTTATTTGCGGTGGCCTTTCTAATTATGTTTACTATGGGTGGGTTTTCAGGGTTGATGTTATCCATTGTGCCTGCTGATTTTCAATATCACGATACTTATTTTGTGGTGGCGCATTTTCATTATGTGCTTGTTCCGGGAGCGATATTTGGGATCATTGCGGCGGTGTACTATTGGTTACCGAAATGGACGGGGCATATGTATAGTGAAACCTTAAGTAAATTTCATTTTTGGCTTTCAGCCATTTTCTTGAATGTTACTTTCTTTCCCATGCATTTTTTAGGACTGGCGGGAATGCCAAGACGTATTCCGGACTATGCCTTACAATTTGCTGATTTTAATCGAATTGTCAGTATCGGGGCCTTTGTATTTGGAGCATCGCAATTTTTATTTGTGTATATTGTGATAAAGACCATTCGAGGTGGCAAGAAAGCCACGGCTCGGGTTTGGGAAGGATCTCATGGTTTAGAGTGGACCTTACCATCTCCGCCTCCGTATCATAGTTTTACCACCCCTCCAAGGATTGATTAATTTAGTGAAAGCAAGATACAGAACGGGAAGCTTAGTATTTGGTCTTGCACTGTTGGCCATCCTTATGTTTGGTTTTACCTTTGCTTTGGTCCCCTTATATAATGTGTTTTGTAAAGTCACGGGCTTGAATGGAAAGGTGGATGCACGACATCCAGCTGTATATCCACGATATAAAGTTGAAAATGAAGTTGGAATTTCACGGGTTATTGCTGTGGAATTTGATGTGAATCGCAATCAAGAGATCCGTTGTGAAATTAAACCCAGACATACGGTGATGCAAATTAAGCCTGGAGAATTAAACACGACTTCTTACTATATTAAGAATTTAACCGATCGAAAAATAATCATTCAGGCAATTCCAAGTATTAGTCCAGGACTTGCAGCTCGGTATTTAAAAAAATTAGAATGTTTTTGTTTTACGCCTCAAGTTCTGCAGCCATTCGAAAGTATGGATTTACCGCTGCGTTTTTGGTTAGAGCCGGAAATTCCAGAATCGGTGCGTCGTTTAACCTTGTCGTATACATTATTTGATGTGACGAATTTGAAGAAGGAGGCCCCACGTGGCTCATGATTCCCAATCTCATTATCGTGCTGATTCTGATGCTCATGCCCATTCTCAAGCTCAAACGCAAGAAGGGAATTCCACTCCTCCTTATCAGAGATACTATGTTCCTACCCAAAGCCATTGGCCCATTATGGGTTCTTTAGGATTATTTGTTACGGTGTTAGGGGTTGTAAATATTATTCATGATCATCCTTATGGTTATTATATTTTTATTGGGGGAGTATGCATTCTAATTTTCATGATGTTCGGTTGGTTTTCCAATGTTATCCACGAGAGTCAACAAGGATTATACAGTCCACAACTTGATCGCTCGTTTCGTTGGGGGATGGCCTGGTTTATTTTTTCAGAAGTCATGTTTTTTGGAGCATTTTTTGGGGCTTTGTTTTATGCCCGAGAATTGGCCGTGCCTTGGTTGGGTGGCATTGGTGATAAAGCTTCAACCCATATGTTGTGGGAAAATTTTCAGGCCACCTGGCCCTTACTAAAAAATCCCGATCCTAATAAGTATCCCGATACATTACACGCCATGCATGCGTGGGGAATTCCTGCGTTAAATACCTTAATTTTATTAAGTTCTGGAGCCACAGTGACGTGGGCGCATATTGCTTTGAAAAATGGCAAACGGACTCAATTAGTGATTGGTTTGTTGGCCACTATTTTATTGGGAGCGACCTTTTTAGGATTTCAAGCGTATGAATATCATGATGCTTATACAGAGCTTAATTTAAAATTAAGCACAGGGATTTATGGAACGTCCTTTTTTATGCTTACGGGGTTTCATGGGGCACATGTGACCATAGGAACCATTATGTTGTTGGTAGTATGGCTGCGGTGTTTAAAAGGGCATTTTACCCCGGATCATCATTTTGCCTTTGAGGCGGTTGCTTGGTATTGGCATTTTGTGGATGTGGTTTGGTTGATGTTGTTTATTTTTGTGTATTGGTTATAAATTTTGAATATGATTAAATTGTTATATTTTAAATGTGTAGTTGCAAGTATTCAAGTTACAGGTTATTACTTACTACCTACACCATTCAAGTCCCAAAAATACGAAGAGAATAAGGGATATTGTTTTAGGAAGAACTCTCGTCTTTGACGAGAGATTCTTCCCGGTAAGGAAAACACTATTGTCCCGGTCGGGAACGGGCTCCCTGACTTTCCGACCAGCCTTCGCTAAAGCTATGGCTGGTTCAACGCCTAAATCCGCCGAAGCGTCTCGCGTAGGCCGAACCAAGCCTGACCAAAGGTTCGAACCCTCAAAAACAATATCCCTTATTCTCTTCTGCACCTAGCCAAAATTAAGGACATAACAAAATTAAGGACATAAGTAGTTACAGCTTCTCAATAGGCCAAATTTCGTCATTCCTGTTCCTGCAGGAATCCAGAAAGATAATACGATTTTTCATTATTCTCCTAGTTATTTAATCAATTGGCCTAAAAAATACTGTTTATTTGAATAGATTAATTGCCAATAGCTAGAGGTGCATTCTAGGGTCCAATGGAACTCTAAAGTTTAGCTGTGGTCAAAATAATACAATTTTTTAAATGAGGGTTATTTTATGAACCATGAGCAATCTAAAGCTTTTCTTACGGCCCTAGAAGATCAAATGAAAATGGTCAAAGACAGTATCGAGAATGTGAAGGCGGTTGTACGTGGCAAAGAACAAATAGATTACTCAAAAGAACAAAGGGAACAATTAAGAGTTGTAAAGGACAATGGTGAAATATTGGCACGCAGATTAGCGGAATTAGAAAAAACGACTGGCGGCAATACCACAACTGCTGAACTTGAAAATATTGCAAGAATGACAAATGAAAATTTGGAAGCAAGGATGCAAGATTTAAACAAGGCTAAAAGGAATCTAGATATTTTAATGCAGGCCACTCCTTTTGTAAGTTTGAGCCCAGAAGAAAGATTAGAAAAAGCAAGAGATTTATCATTTGCATTAGAAATAGTTCAACTGCAGGTAGATAATCTCAAAACAATTGCTAAAATGGCGGAAACGAAATTTACTAAATATGCAGTGTCTGGAAAAGCACACGATGAAGGAAAGCTTGATGACCTGGGTAGAGCATTATTTAATGATCCTAGACAAGATAATAATGCATTTTTAAGGACACTTAATGATTTTTTTACCGTAACATTACCATCTATCGCAGATAGCATCAAAAGTATTTTTCAAAAGGCTCCTTCGTTTATACCAAAAGGCGTAGATGAGTTGCTTACATACAATAGCAATAATTTGCTTGATTTATACGAGAAATCAGAACGATATACTGAAAAAGATACAGTGGGGAAATGGGCGCTTGAGGCACATAAGAAAAAGAATCCGGTTCGTGATGAACAAATTACTCTTTTAGCACAGACAATTACATATTGTAATAAGATGAAAGGGGAGGGGAGGAATTTGCCGGAAAATGAAAAAGGAATATTAAAAGGTTGTCTTTTGGCATTGAAGCATCAAATTAAAAAAGAGTGGAATGTTTTTGATAGTCGTCTTGAGACGACTGTGGATAATCTTTTACAGACACCAGGACTGAAGGAACTTAGTGCTGCGAGCTCAATTCAAAGTTTTAATAATTATGTGAGTACTCGTAGTGGTCCTGATCAAGTTGATCCTAAGATGAAAGTTAAAATACAAAAATGTGTAGAAGATCAAGACTGGATTGCTGACCAAGAGCCTAAGGGTATTGAGCCGGGAATTCAGAGAGGTAAGCCGAGAGGGTAAATCTATTTGATATTTAACCAATTTATCTATTATCTAAGGACAAGATATTTTAAACTGGTGTTCATCTTCTAGCCTAAAGGCCGTTAAGGCATTTCCCCAAACACAGCCTGTATCCAAGGCAAAAATGTTGGGTGCAGTGCATTTTCCCTCTAAAGCCGCCCAATGGCCAAAGAGTATTTTAATTTTTGGTAATTCACTTTGTATGATTGGATATTCAAACCAAGGAGAAAATCCTGGCGGATTTTTGTGTGCAGATTCTTTGGTGTGAAATTCTAATTCTCCCTCTGGGCTGCAAAAACGCATTCGAGTACAGGCATTGACGATAAAGCGCAGGCGGTCAAATCCTTTTAGGCTGGGGTCCCAATGGGTAGGGGTATTGCCGTAAAGGTGGGAGTAGAATTCCTGTTTATGTGGAGTTTTTAAAACAGTTTCCACTTCTTTTGCCAGTGTTAGGGCAAGTTTTAAATCCCATTTTGGATATAATCCCGCATGAACTAATAAATAATTTAGCTTAGGGTCATAGTACATAAGCGGGAGTTGTTCTAACCAGCTCAATAATTCATCTTTATCGTGAGCCTCAAGGATATCGGAAAAAGTATGGTGTTTGGGATCGTAAGGTTCTGCGCCTCGGGCAATGGCCAGCATGCCGAGATCATGGTTGCCCAGCACGCAGATAGGTTTTGGATTTAAGGATTTTACAAAGCGTAGTGTTTCAAGGGATTTTGGGCCGCGATTGACTAAGTCGCCCGTAAACCACAAGTGATCCTGTGAGGGATCGTATTTAATTTTTTCCAGCAGTTTCATCAAGGGATCGAAACAGCCTTGTACATCACCTATGGCGTAGGTAGGCATTGGATTTCCTTTCTTACCTTAATACATGCTTCATATTCTAAGCTATTTTTTAGATTGGTCCTAGCTGGATTTACACTACCATTTGATCCGCAAAATACTAAAAGAATAATGGGTATTGTTTTCTCAAGGACGGGATCCTGCTCTTTCGAACTAATTCATTTCAATAAGCCATCACGTGGCTAAGGCGCAAGGAAGGGATTCCGAGTTGTTTTTGAGGGATTCGAACCCAGGGATGGACTGGTTCGGAAGGGCAGGAGCCCGTTCCCGAAGAAACAACTCGGAATCCCTTCCGCGGAAGTACAAACAAAAACCATCACGTGAACAAATAAGAAGTCAAAAGGAATAAAATAATAAATTTCCAGAGTCCAGACTTAATACCCTATCCCGATTTGACACCCTGCCCCGGTTATTCAACGAAATTGGCAATCCGAACAAATTCTTCTACCGTTAATTGTTCTGCTCTCAAGTTAGGATTAATCGACAAAGCCTCAAAATCCTCATCGTTCAAATAAGCTTTTAGAGAGTTGTGAAGTGTTTTACGTCTTTGGTTAAAGGCGGCGGTGGTAACTTCTCGAAGTTTGGTTAGATTTTTGGCAGGATAGGGAGGTGTGGCAAAGGGTGTTAAGCGGACAATGGCCGATCGCACTTTTGGTTTTGGGTGAAACGATTCGGGTTCAACTGAAAAGAGTGCAGTGGCTTGGCAAAAATATTGCAGCATGATTGTTAATTTTCCATAACTTTTATGATTTGGCGTTGCTGTTAATCTGTCTACAACTTCTTGTTGCAACATAAAATGCATATCTTGAATGATATTGCTGTAATTAAGTAGATGAAAAATAAGTGGAGTAGAAATATTGTAGGGCAGATTTCCCACAATGCGTAATTTCTGTTCTTGATTATTAAGCCCTTTATCAATAAGCGTAGAGTAATCAAAACTTAAAGCATCAGCTTGATGTACACTAAATTTAGCGGTTGAACTATTAGAATTTACGTTTAAAGTAGTGAGGTTTTCGATAAGATCTCTATCAATTTCGATCACATCCAAATACGAAACCACACTTAACAATGGTTTGGTAAGGGCACCCAACCCGGGTCCTATTTCAACAAAATGTTCGTTTGGGTTTGGATTGAGACAGGCAATAATATTTTGGATAACACTTTCGTCTTTTAGAAAGTTTTGTCCAAACCGTTTACGGGGCGTATGCGAAAATGACACAAGATCAATAATTAAGATTCATTGAGGTGGATCTCAACCTGAGAATCGTCACGCAAACGTCGAAGCCAGGTGCCCAAACGTTCATCCATTTTACGTTGAGTTAAAATATCTTTGGCTTTGTTTCGCAAGGCTTCGGAGGCGACGTGTTCCTGGCGAGCATCGATCAATTGAATTAAGTGCCAACCCAAAGCGGTTTTAAAGGGTTTGCTCAATTCCCCTTTTTGTAAGGACGTCATTGACTTGTAAAATTCGGGAACAACCGATTCTCTCGATAACCATCCCAAATCCCCGCCCTTCGCGGCAGAATTTGCTTCATGTGAATGTTTTTGTGCAAGTTTGGAGAAGTCTGCACCTTCCACAACCTCTTCACGAATTTTATTCAATAAGGCTTCAGCGTCGGATTCTGAGATTTTGGCTGAAGGTTTGATGAAAATTTGTCGTACATGACATTTTTTCACGGCAATCGTGGTGGCTGCTTGAACGCCTTCAATGCGTTTGTCGATCAATTTAATAATATGATAGCCGCTGGAATCGCGTATGGGGCCATGAATGGAACCAATGCGAAGCGTGGGGGCGACCTTGGAAAATATGGTGGGCAATTCAGGAGCTTTACGCCAGCCCAGATCACCGCCATTCAAGGCTTGAGCTCCGGAAGATTTGCCGATGGCAATTTGAGAAAAATCCGCCCCATTTTTTAATTGCTGAACCAATTCTTCGGCCTGTTTCTTGGCCTCATGATCAACTTTTTCTGAAGGGGTTTCAGGCAAAGGGATCAGGATATGGCCCAGATGATATTCAGCGTTGGATTGATCCTGGGCAGCAGGAGATTGCAAGAATTGATCGATCTCAGTTGCGGAAATATTAATGTTTTGACCCAATTCACGATGATGTAACTTTAAGATTGTCAGTTCGTTTTTAATGGTATCACGAAATTGTGTGAAAGAGACGCCTTGATCTTCAAGGGATTTTTTTAAATCGTTGATGCTAAGATTGTCACGTTTGGCAATGTCTGCAATGGTATTATTCAATTCATTTTCTTCGACTTCGATGCTGGCTTCCTTTGCTCTTTGCAACTGTAACTTTTCAAGGATCATTTTATCCAACAATTGCTTGCGTAATTGATCTTGAGGTGGCGGTGTCATATCACCTTGCTGTATACGCATCATCAGCAATTGCATTTGACGATTAAGAGCGGATTCTGGGATGGCTTCGTCATTCACCACGGCCACCACACGATCCAGAACGGCGCCTTTATTTACGGTGGCATTGGCAAGTACAGGAAAGCTGACCACCCCCCCCAGAATAATGAGGATTTTGAAAAGAAATTTGGAATAGGAACATAAAACTTTTGGAAGTAGAAACCCTGAAATAATGTTAAGTTTAGGCTGTAGTGCTTTCATATCTATGCTCGCTAACTTAGGTTTAAAGAAATTTTCAAGACATTTTAACTTAGAAATCGCTGCCTCGCCACTGATATCCTGGGATAGATCGCGATAAGGTGGATTTTATTCCAGTATTTCCAACGCCTGCAAAGCCCTTAAATACAAATTGGAAGAAAATACCATTGTTGTATTCGGGTCGGCCCGCAGCGAGTTGACCGGCATTGGGGAGTAAAAAATGGATCCAAGCCAGTCGAAAAGCAGTACAACATCCTTGATGTTCGAGACCAGCAAGCACTTCATTTGTCCTATTATTTTGGATGTCATAATTCCATCGTCCCAACAAACGAAATTCTTCGGTGAGCTTCCAAGCAAAAGAAGCATCTGTTTGATATAATTTTTCATTGATCCCGGTAATAGGATCAACTTTGACGGGATTTCGTCTTAAGAATTGATAACCAAGGTTAATAACATTGGCATCGCAGGGTTGATATTGTAGCCAAACGCCGGATTTATCAACTTCGTTACGATACACATCCCATTCTACAGCGCTTACCGCAAACCAACCATCGTTCAGTCGCAAACGACCGAATCCTGCGATGGGAGATAAACGTTTTTTTCGATCAGGCATTTCTTGATTTAAGACATTGGGATTTAAAAAGGCATTTGCTAAGGTGACTTTGCGATCTCTAAAATAATAAATTTGACCCACATTGACGTTAATTCTTTCAGTCCCCGTGATTCCCGATAAAAATCGAGAAGTTACTCCCAAGGTAATTTGGTTAGCATCGCCTAAGCGATCGAAGCCACTGAAACGATTTTCTCGGTATAATTGATTAAAATCAAATCCCGGGTAGGTGGTATCAAAATTAGGAAATTTATTTTGATCTTGAAAAGGCACATACAAATAGTATGCTCTGGGCTCTAAGGTTTGTACAACATTATTTCCGCAAATGTCGAGGGGTCGCTCAAAAATCAATCCCATATCAACATCGACGATGGGCAAATGACGCGTTGGACTTTTGGGCAAGCCATTGCGTATGTCGGTGGGATTCAATCTTAACGAGTAGGCCAGCAGATCCATTTGAACTCGAGGTTTAAAAAATCCCCAGGGTCGAATTAATGGGTATGAAAGTCCGGGACGAAGATAGTAGCGGTTTCCCTGCGTTGAGGCGGCTAAGGTAAACGGATCACGATGACGTGTAAAATTTGTATACTCGGTATACATTGTCCATTCGAAACCACAGGGGAGGTCGGGATAATCATTCGCTAATGATAGATGAGGAAGTTGTCGATAGGGTTCTGTTGTGACCGGTCCTTGGTAAGGATACAGCGTTTGATACGCTTGCACTCGGCCGGTTCCTTTCCAGTAATCATCTTGATAGTTGAGGCTGGCTTGTTGTAATAGTTGCGTTGACCCTGCGGTTCTTAGGGTATCGCCGAGATCCATAAAATAATTATCGTCACCCACCGTCAAAAAATTCAAGTTTCCGGACCAATGTCTGTCGAAATTAGTAGAATTTCTAGCAAAAAATAGCTTGCGTGAATTATCGCCTCGGCGCAGAGCCCGAGTTCGGGGATCGCTGGCTGGGAATTGAGGAAAGGCAAATTTGTTTTTTCTAAAATCTCGATAGGCATGATCATCCAGCAAATAAGCCCCCCGAAATTCGCCTTCCGAATTTGCAAGCAAATAACGAAATTGTCCTTGCATTTCACCGCCCCGTCTGCTTAAAACCCTTGGGGTAATGGTAGCGTCGTAATTGGGAGCTATATTCCAGTAAAACGGGAAAGACATTTCAAAACCTGATTTTTTGGTAACCCCAACGTTTGGAAATAAAAATCCTGTTTGACGTCGGTCATCGATGGGAAAGGAAGCATACGGTAAATAAAAAAGCGGTAGACCCTTAATATACATTTTTGCATGATGGGCTTCTCCTCGACCTGTCACTCGATTAAGATCAGCCAAGTTAGCCCGTAATTCCCAAGTATTTTGAAAGGGGCTGCAGGTGGTGTAGGTGAGATTATGAATAAAAAGCCGCGAATCGCTAAAGGCAGTTATTGAACTTGAGGTACCCCGTGCGTGTTGGTTGTACAATCTGAATTCAGCATTCTCAATGGTCTTTACATCGTTTGGAACAGAAACTTCTGCGCGGGTTCCTTCTAAACGTAATCCAGGTTCTAAGAGTCGAACATGACCACAGGCTTCAATCGTTTCAATTTTTTTTTGAGCACCGCGATGAATAATGGCTTTATCCGCTAGCAATTGTCGGTTTCCCTGAATCAAATGTACATTGCCTAAGAGAGTAGTATTTCCAAGATCATTAAATTCGGCCTTACCAGAGGTGACGGTCAGGGGTTGTTGTTGCAGAAACTCAGGTGGTGCGTTTGGAAACGGGGGAGGAACTTCGCAGTAGTATCCTCCGCATAAAAAATTACCATCTTCACATACAACCCAATCATCAAAGCTCGGGTGAGATTGGGCGGGTAGGGATTTTGAATTGTGTATAGGTTTGGTATCGAGCAAAGGTTTGGTACAGACACCCGGAGGCTGCGTCAAGACTTGCGTCGAGACGATAAAACTCGTGACAATAAACAAAATTCGGTACAGTATAGGTTTCACAGGCTAAAGATCTCATAGTTTAAATCGGACTGCAAATTGCGTGAGATGATAAAATTGGAAGGTTTACTGACATGAGTCGAGAGATTGTTTTAGATCAATGGTTACAGGATGTACTTGGGGCTCCCGACGTGGAACGATTACCCCTATCAAATGATGCGAGTTTTCGTAAATATTATCGAATAGTATTGCATGAGCGGTCTTATGTCGTCATGGATGCACCCAGCCCAGAAAATCCCTCTGTGTTTTGTGACGTCGCTTTAATGTTAAAGTCCAATAAAGTTAAGGTGCCTGATATTTTACAAAGTAATTTATCTCAGGGATTTTTATTGTTGTCTGACTTTGGTGATAGACTTTACTTAAAAGAATTGAATGAAGCCACGGCAGATAAACTGTATCAGGATGCATTTTTGGCGTTGCTACAGATCCAAGCTTGCAAAGGATCGGTTCCAGAGTTTGATAAGGCTTTTTTATCAAGACAAATGGATGTTTTTAAGGAATGGTACCTGGAACGACATTTGGATATTCGACTTCTGGGCGCTCAACTTAAGCTTATTGCTTCATTATTGGATACTTTAATTCAAGTGATTGAATCGCAGCCCAAGGTATTTGTGCATCGAGATTATCACTCACGAAATTTAATGATTCTTGAACACGGTAATCCTGGAGTTTTAGATTTTCAGGATGCCATGATAGGACCCATTACTTATGATTTAGTATCGTTGTTACAAGACTGTTATATCGCATGGCCACGATCTCAAGTGGAGGTGTGGGTGGCGCGTTATCAAGATGTGGCGCAGAAAGCAGGATTATTAAGCAAGAATATAAGTCGAGAAGAATTTTTACGGTGGTTTGATCTAACCGGTCTACAACGACATTTAAAAAATTTAGGAATTTTTTCAAGGCTTTATTACCGAGATGGGAAAGCGCATTATTTAAAAGATATTCCTTTGGTGTGTCGTTATATCCGAGAAACTTATCAACGTTTTGAGGAATTAAAACCCTATGCTTCAGTTTTTGATTTGGTATTATCGGAGGACAATCGAGTAAAATGCGCGCCATGATTTTGGCGGCCGGACGTGGAAATCGCATGCGGCCATTGACAGACCATACGCCGAAACCATTATTAGAAGTGAATGGTAGGCCTTTGATTATTCATCTCTTGCAGAGTTTAAGTCATGCGGGTTTTGCAGAGATCATCATTAATCTTGGGCATTTGTCTGAAAAAATAGAAAGATATTTAGGAAACGGGGCACAATTCAATGTTAAGCTGCATTATTCTTATGAAGATCCGGTATTAGAAACCGGCGGTGGAATCGCAAAAGTATTGCCATGGTTGCAACAGGATAAGCATTCACCTTTTTTGGTGGTCAGTGGCGATATTTATACGGACTATCCCTTTGAAAAAATTAAGGCAACCGCTGAACAGCGAATGCATACTTCAACCTTGGCGCATTTAGTTTTAGTCGATAATCCCCCACACCATCTTAAAGGTGATTATGCTTTATGTCCCGATGGGCGTGTTAATGACATGGGAGGGCCCTTATATAATTTTGCTGGCATTGGCGTTTATCGAGCAGAATTGTTTAAAGATTGTCCCAAGGGTTCTTTTCGCTTGCCCGATTTATTTAAAAAAGCATTTGCAACTCAAGGGGTCACTGGAGAATATTATGCGGGTAAATGGTTTAATATTGGAACCCCTGAACAGCTAAAGCAAGTGAATGAACAATACCATAGCGAAGAAAAATTGTAGCGAAGAAAACTGTAAGGTAACGAAAACTAGTTCTCCGTCCAATAAATTTTTCCTAATAAAAAAATTTTTGGAAGGAGAACTATCCCGAGCGACAGCGAGGGATCTCTAGTGAGGTAACGAAAACTATATGACATTTTTTGGTAGACTGATTGGTGTATTTTTAGGGTATCTCGTATTGGGGCCGTTGGGAGCCTTGCTTGGCTTTATTGTGGGATCGCTGTTCGATCGCGGTTTGAAATTGCATTTATATCAGATCCCACGTGAGCATACTGCCGCCGTTCAGCAAGCTTTTTTTATGGCAACCTTTTCTGTGATGGGCCATCTTGCAAAAGCGGATGGACGGGTCAGTCAACAAGAAATTCGTGCCGCCGAAAATATTATGTCACGTTTAGAATTAAACGAAGGCATGCGTTTGGAAGCCATGCGGTTGTTCAATGAAGGAAAGCAAGACGATTTTGATATTGATCGAGTGCTTGGGCTTTTAATGCAGGAATGTCATCGGCATCATGATTTGTTGCGGTTTTTTATCGAAATTCAACTTGAAGCTGCCTTGGCGGATGGAGAGTTAACCACAGAGGAACAGCAAATCTTATTGCATATTTGTGATCGTTTAAATTTTTCCCCTAGGGAATTTCAACAATTGTGGGCCCGCCAATGGGCTTCACAAGCCTTTCATCATTGGTACCAACAATACGAACATTATCAACAGTATGGTCAATACGATGAAAGTCGAAGTGGTGCGGGGGCGAGGAATCAATATCAACAACACCATTATCAAGCCTCTGGAGCTTATGGGCAACGTGCCTACTCTAGGCGACCTCCGACTTCAGAAAGTTCATTGCATGATGCTTATGGAGTATTAGGCGTCAGTTCTTCTGCTTCGCAAACAGAAATTAAAAAGGCTTATCGTAAGCTGATGAATCAACATCATCCCGATAAATTAGCGTCTCGAGGGTTGCCAGAAACTATGATCAAACTAGCCAAGGAAAAAACTCAGCAAATTCGTGCTGCTTACGATATGATTCGTGAGGCGAGGGGATTTAAATAATGATTTTTTTGTCAAAGTAAGTATTCA